>OFHM01001355.1_pt1 | contig 16185 bp, 13 predicted proteins | sample 1521311 | NCBI WGS metagenome assembly OFHM01 (sample SAMEA3504083, study PRJEB24116) | mouse gut metagenome | biome: mouse gut; feature: mouse-associated habitat; material: faeces | place: Denmark | collected 2011 | reverse complement strand
GATAGAGATAGAGAAAGAGATAGATATAGAGTTAGAGATAAAGAGAGAGGGAGAGATAAAAACAGGACAGACAGCCCCCGCCCCTTTTGGCAGATATGAAAATGTATTCCTGTCAGAAAAAGAGCTTGCGGAGCTGCAAGAGGAACTTCCCGGCAAATGGGAGTATTACATAGACCGCCTATCCGGCTATATCGCTTCCAGCGGGAAGAAATACAAGAACCATGCCGCCACTATCCGGCGTTGGGCGGCTGATGACAGGGCAAAGGGGAAGCCGAAAAAGGGAATCCCCGATTATTCCTACAAAGAGGGCGAGAGCCTTTGACCGCATAGACACAACGCCCCGTAAACAGGGCGTAAAAGACCATGAACAAGGAGGAACGATTTTATGTGTGATTATGATAACGCTATTTTCCGGCTTGCCACGGCACAGGAAACAGAGCCGGAGGACTACATAGGCGAGGACGGGCTTTTATACTGCGGGAAATGCCGCCAGCCCAAAGAAGCCTACTTTCCGGAGGGCAAGACCCTTTTCGGACGTGACCGACACCCACGGGCGTGTGACTGCAAGCGGAAAATCCTTGACGAACAGCAAGCCGCCGAGGATATACGCAGACATTTTGACACGGTTGAACGGCTGAAACGGAAAGGCTTCACCGACCCGGCTATGCGGGAATGGAATTTTGACAATGACAACGGGAAATGCCCGCAAATGGAATTTGCCCGTGAATATGTGGAGCAATGGGGGCATATGAAAGCGGAGAACCACGGGCTGCTGTTATGGGGGAATGTCGGCACGGGCAAGAGCTTTTTTGCCGGGTGTATCGCCAATGCCCTTATGAAACTGGAAGTGCCTGTCTGCATGACAAATTTTGCCCTTATCCTCAATGACCTTGCCGCCAGCTACAAGGACAGGAACGAATACATAGCCCGCCTTTGCAGCTTCCCTCTGCTTATCCTTGACGATTTCGGCATGGAGCGTGGCACGGAATACGGGCTTGAACAGGTTTACAACGTGATTGACAGCCGATACCGAAGCGGCAAGCCCTTAATCGTGACAACAAATTTGACGCTGGAGGAATTGCAGAACCCGGAGGACACCGCCCATGCCCGGATTTATGACCGTCTGCTTGAAATGTGCTGCCCTGTCTGCATTACCGGGGAGAACATCAGGAAAGCCACGGCACAGGGGAAAATGGAACGGTTAAGGGGATTGATGAACGGAAAGGAGAGCCTATGAACCATGACACCAGCAAGACCAGCCGCACCGCCGCCCCTCTGGACGCGAAGCCCGACCTTGTGAAGCGGATAGGGAATACCACCTTTGACATTCATATCCATTTCAGCGAAACGAGCCGGGAAACCTTTACGGACAAGGTAGTGCGGCTTATTGAGAATGACAAGGACAGTGTAACCGATTGAAAAAAAGATTCATTTTTTCTTTTTCCCTATTGACTAATGCCGAATGGCATTATCACTCTGTCAGCATGTTTTTTATACCGATGGAGTGGGTCTTGCAGGAACGGTGGCAGGACTAAATACAGAACGCAGCATAGAGGGGCACAATCTTCTTATTGTCCTCAAACGCAAAGTTCTTCGCAGAGAGCTTAATGGCATAGGCGGGTCTGTAGGCATCCATATAGACTTTCAGGCTCTTTGCCTTGGTGTTGTCGGCGGACTTTACCTCAATCGGAATCAGCTGCCCGTCGCGCTGAATGACGAAATCTATTTCGGCCCCACGTTCGGATTCCCAATAACAGGTGTGATGTCCGCGGATGGAAAGCTGCACATTGACATAATTTTCTGCCATACCGCCCTTGAAGTCGTTCAGCTCCTCGACCATGTAGAGAACATCGTTGGCGGCCAGGTCTTTCTTGGCACAGAGCAGCCCCAAGTCGGACACATAGATTTTGAACGCGTCAATATCGCGATAGTTTTCCAGGGGCTTTTTGACCTGCTCCACCCTGTAGACCCGAGAGACGATGCCAGACAGGCAGAGCCATTCGATGGCATTTTCGAATTCAGAGGCCCGTCCGCCCTTCTTGATCAGCTTATATTGGAAGCGGGTATTCTTCTTCGAGAGCTGGACGGTAATGCTGTCATAGGCAAGTCTGGTCTTCTTGATTTCATTCAGGTTGTTGTATTTGCTCATATCATTGAGATAGCTTGCGAGGATGGTGTCCTGGGTATGCCGGACAAGGATATGATTTTTTGTCTCCACGAACTGCTTGACGCACTCCGGCATACCGCCTACCACAAGGTACTGACGGTAGATTCGCATTGCCGCATCGTGGAGGGCAGCGGGCATCGGCGTATCTGTCTCAAAGCATCTTTTGATCTGCTCTGCCAGGGCCTCTTCGCCCATGGCAAGCATAAATTCCTCCATATCCATAGGGTAGAGCGTCTTCATGTCCACCTTGCCCACCGGAAATGAAAACCTTGCCCGATTGACGGCTACGCCCAGCAAGCTGCCTGCCACGATGATATGATAGTCGGGAGCGTCCTCGCAAAAATATTTCAACGCCGTCAAAGCCCGTTCGCAGAGCTGCACCTCGTCAAATACGATCAGCGTTTTTTCCCTCACGATAGTCTGGCCTGCGATATGGGATAAAATCGGAATCAGATAGTCCGGGCTGATATTTTCCTCAAAGGTTTTATTCAGTTTTGGATTGGTCTCAAAATTGAAATACGCCACATTTTCGTAGTGGGTACGCCCAAACTCTAAAATAGAGTAGGTTTTTCCCACCTGTCTTGCGCCCTGCAAGATAAGGGGCTTGCGGTGCGCGTTTCCCTTCCATGATTCCAGGAAGCCCAGGATTCTTCTATACATAGGTAGTCCTCCAGTTGGTAGTGAACTAAGTATAATAAATATTCGTGTAAAAATCAAGCGTTTAACAAAGAAAAATCACATTAAATAACATGAATGTGTCCAAGAAATTCATTACTATTTTTGTTCAAGATATCTGTGCCTCCATTGCGTAGGCGTCAATCCTGTCTCAGTGAGGAATATATGGGAGAAATAATTGGAGTCGTTAAAGCCTACCGCACTGGCTATCATGGAGACCGTATCATCCGTATATTCCAGATACTTTTTGGCAGCCTCTATCCGGAGAGAGCGGAGGCGGTTTGAGAAAGATGCCTTGCTGTACTTCGAGAAGATATGGCTCACATAGGAATAATTCAGGTTCATTTTATCGGCAAGTTCCTTTAAGGAAAAATCAGGATTCCGGTATGAATGATTCATATGGGTGCTCATTTTCAGGTAGATTGCCTCTTTGGGATTGGAGGCGCTTATATCATGTTCCGGATTCATGAGATGGAAAAGCAGGGTGAACATGTTCTGGAGGGGAGCGGCCTGGGCGGACAGCGTGTCGAAATCGGGGATGTCTCTGTCCAGGCTGTTGACTGCACGGACCAGTTTATCCTTCGGAATCTTGAAACGGGCGGCGGCAGCGCATGCGCGTTCCATGGAAGCTTCCGGCTTCTGGGAGGAGCCGCTGAAACATATGAACCCCCATGTCCTTCCGGAGATTGCATACAGAGGAAACACATATTCCGTCACCCCGGCATAGCAGGTGCCCAGAATGGGGTGGCGTCCTGCCGCTTCCTTGACCTTTTCCTGACGGTCGATACAGTGCTGCCATGCCCGGGGAAAATTCTTGATTTCCTTGCAGACCTGGCAGTCGTGATAATTATATCTTAGAAAGCGATAGAAATATGTCCCGACATGGTTCTCTGTCTGATGCAGGGTGATACGGTATCCGAAATGATCTCCCTGCAGATAGTCTATATAATTGCAGATATCGTCAATCAGACGTTCTTCCATTTTCTGCTTCTCCAATTGTTATCCTCCCAATATATGTGTGTCACAGATTTCCTTAATGATACTACTGAAGACAGGTTCAGTCAAGGTGAACAAAAATATTTTGTCAAATAGGTGTAAATAAAGCAAAAGATCAAAGGTATAAGTCGGCGGGAATCTATATAATAGTAAAAAGAGTGTATCAATTATCGAATTTCGTACCAGCAGCACCAGCAGCCAGAAAAGATTTCCGAATCGGATGCAAGGAGGAGAACATGAGAGAGGCCATAAAGATTACTTTTATAGGAGATGTCCTGTGTGATGCCGAAATGTCGGAGAGACTGGAACCGTATTACGATGCCCGAACAGGAGGCTATGACTTTAAATCTGTGTTTGCCCCTATGAAAGGGCATTTGTCAAAATCGGATTATGTCTTTGCGAATCTGGAGACCCCTTTAAGCACCCAAACCGATAAGCTCACCGACAAACAGTATGAATTTTGTTCCCATATTTCTTTCGCGGAAGCTTTAAAGGGAATCGGCGTGCGGTGTGTCTCAGCGGCGAATAACCATTGCCTGGACAGAGGGCATGCAGGCTTGCTGGATACCATACGCTGCCTGGAGAGGCTGGGACTGAGATATGCCGGCATCCATGATACGGCGGTGGAGAGGGAGCCTGTGGTCATCGACATAGAGGGCTGTAAAGTGGGCTTTCTAGCCTATACGTATGGAACCAATGCGTTCAGCAACAACCAGTATTTGGCTTTCCGGAAAAGAAAGGCGGTAGATTTGCTGCAGGCCCAGGAGGAAGACAGGCTGATTCTCAGGAGCCCCTATGCTTATATGGGAAAACATAAAAAATCTCCGTTGGCAAAGCTGTACTTCAAGGCCCGCGAAAAATGGATCCGGAAGCCTGTTTATGAGAGAAGGAATGTGAATCTCTACCGCAGACTGCTGCTTGGGCGTGACATACGCGCTTTAAAGGCGAAAGGGGTGGATAAACTGTTCTTCTACCTGCATATCGGGGGACAATATAATCGGGAACCCACATCCTATACCAAAAAGATGGTTGCTTATCTGATGAAAAAAGGATGTGATATCGTAGTTGCCAATCATGAGCATGTCATACATGGTTTTGTGCAGGATGCCGACAGAACAAAGCTGGGGACATACGCTCTGGGCAATTTTCTGGGCAGTGCGGGAACCCTGCATCCGCCATATGACAGATGCTGCGATTTTTCCATTCTGCTCCATGCCTATCTGGATCCAAAAAGTAAAGAAATCCTACGGTTCACCTATTCGATCACAAAGACGGTCTACCGGGAAAAGACAGAGAAATTCGAAGTCCATCCCGTTTGGGAGCTGGTGGAGACTCTGGGTGAGAGGGAAAGAAGAGAAATGACAGAAAGGGCGCTGCAGGCGGCTTTCCTGTTTTCGGGGAAAAAGGAGAGTGTACTATTGGAGGAGTTTCACCTTATATCGTGATTTTGAAACGAAAATATTTTGTGAAAAATGGCGAAATAAAGCAAAAAAACAAAGGACTAATGAAAGGCTATCCTGTATAATGGTAAAAAAGATGTACAAAAAGTGTATGAAAAGTGAGGAGATACCTATGCAAAGCGTACATGTTCCGGAAGAAGAGAGAGCGGCGGGCCGTCAGGTTGACGTCCTTGTACTGGGAAGCGGCCCGGCTGGAAGCGCTGCGGCAATCATGGCGGCCCGCATGGGGGCGGACACCCTGCTGGTGGATTTTGCATCCATTCCTGGCGGGGTATCCACAGCAGGCGGCATGAGCCATTATACCGGCACGGTGGACAGCCGCCTTTACAGGGAAGTGCTCCAGAGGATGGCCGAAAAAAACGGAAAAGATGCCGGAGGGGCCCCAAGGACAGTCATCGATACCGTAAACATGACGGCGACCTGGATAGAACTGCTGGAGGAGGCCGGAGTGGAGCTGCTTCTGTATACAATGGCATGTGAGGCCGTTGTGGAAGAGAGGCATTCCATGGAAGAGGGGCATTCCATGGAAGAGGGGCATTCCATGGAAGAGGGGCATTCCATGGAAGAGGGGCATTCCATGGAAGAGGGGCATTCCATGGTCAAGGGAGTCGTCATCCAGAATAAGACCGGACGCTCTGTGATTATGGCAAAGGCCGTAATCGATGCCACAGGGGATGGAGACATCGCGGCAAGCGCCGGTGTGGAGTTCGTGAAGGGACGCGAGACGGACGGGATGATGCAGCCTGCGACGCTGATGTTCAGGGTGGCCGGCGTAGATATGGCAAGCGCCGTTTTTCCCGGTTCCTTTGAGACAGAAGTGTACACGGAAAAAGGGGAGCTGCAGCAGCTTGCCAGGAAGACGCTGCCGTATCCTGCTGGTCATGTGCTGCTGTACCGCAGTACACAGGAGGGCGTGGTCACTGTAAATATGACCAATGCCGTGGACATAGACGGGAGCACTGCGGAGGGAATGACCCGGGCGGAGCTGATCTGCAGAAAGCAGATACCGGCGATTGTGGATTTCCTCCGGGAATATGTTCCCGGATACGGGGAATGCTATGTCAGCAGCACGGCCTCTCTGATTGGCATCCGGGAGACGAGGCATCTGAGGGGAGTCTATACGCTGACTGAGGAGGATATCCTGGCATGCCGACAGTTTGAGGACTGGGTAGTCAGGGGAGCCGAATTCAATTTCGATGTCCATAATATGACTGGCGGAGGACTGGATGCCACAGGAGTGCAGAAGAAATTTCCCAGGGGAGTCAAGTACACGATTCCTTACCGCTGCTTTCTGCCCTGTGAGATTGACGGACTGCTGTTCGCCGGAAGGAATATTTCCGGCACGCATATCGCCCATTCAAATTACCGCGCCATGCCTATCTGCCTGGCCATGGGGGAGGCCGTAGGCATAGCGGCGGGACTGGCGGTCAGGAAGGATATCCCGCTGCGGGACGTGGAGGCATCGGAGATACAGGCCTGTCTGGTGGGGACGGCAGGCTGACTGCATCTGTAAACCGATTGATTGGTGTATGGAAGGAGGACATTCCAATTGGAGAAAGAGAGAAGGCTGGGTTCCGTGGGAGCATTGCGGAAGAGGGGTATTCCGTGGAAGAGGAATTTACGTCTTGCCAGACAGAACTGGGCGCTGTATGTCATGCTGCTTCCGGCGGTCGTCATGATTATTATCTTTAGCTATGTGCCGATGTACGGCATACAGATTGCTTTCCGGGATTTTAACTTTGCGGACGGCATCCTGGGGAGCAAATGGACAGGGCTGAAATGGTTCCGATATCTTTTCCGGTCGGCACAGTTCTGGCCCATCGTCCGCAATACGCTGGTAATCAGCTTCTATAGTCTATTGACGTTTCCGATTCCTATCATATTTGCGCTGATTCTTCATAATATCAGCAATATGAGGTTCAAGCGGATTACGCAGACGATTACCTATCTGCCCCATTTTATCTCGGTGGTGGTAGTGGTGGGCATGATTTACACCTTTACCTCCTATAATTCCGGTTGGATCAATACGGTCATTGAGGCTTTGGGGGGAAATCGGATCAACTTCATGGCAGAACCCGGTCTGTACTCCCATATTTATGTGTGGACCGGCGTATGGCAGGAGGTGGGCTGGAGCGCCATCATCTATATGGCGGCCCTCACGAATTCGGATCCGGAGCTGCATGAGGCGGCGATGATCGATGGCGCCAACAAGCTCCAGCGCATCATCCATGTGGATCTGCCCGCCATTTTATCTACAGTGCTCATCATGCTTATTTTGCGGTGCGGTTCCATTATGTCAGTGGGATTTGACAAAAGCTTCCTGATGCAGAATAATATGAATCTCTCTGTAGCGGAAGTCATTTCCACCTACAGCTACAAAATGGGGCTGCAGAACAGCAAATACAGCTTTTCAACGGCAGTCAGCCTGTTCAACAATGTGATCAATTTCACGTTTTTGACGGTGGTGAACAGTGTTACGAAAAAAATAAGCGGCTCCGGGCTGTGGTAAGGGGAGGTGTGAGAGCTATGGGCAAAAGAAAACGATATATCAACAGACCGTTAGGGGACAAGCTTCTGGACATATTCCTGTACGCGGTGGCCGTCGCAGCCATTGTGCTGTGTGTATATCCGGTGTACTTTGTCCTGGTTGCGTCTGTGTCCAGTTCGACGGCTGTCAATTCCGGCCAGTTCCTTCTCTGGCCAAAGGGCTTTCACCTGACCGGCTACCAGTTTGTCCTGGAAAACAAAAAGATACTGACAGGGTACTACAATACGATTCTGTATACAGTGGTGGGAACGGCTCTGGGGCTTTCCTTCTGTATTCCGGCCGGGTACGCCCTGTCCAGGAAGGATCTTCCCGGCAGGAAACTGATCATGAAGCTGATGATTTTCACCATGTATTTTTCCGGAGGACTGATTCCCACTTACTTTGTGGTGAAGGATCTGAATCTGATCAACAGCAGATGGTCGGTCATCCTGATGGGCTGCGTATCGGTCTACAATATCATTCTGATACGAAGCTTTTGCGAATCCAGCCTTTCGGAGGAGCTCCTGAACGCCACGAAAATCGACGGCTGTGGAAATGGCAGATTTTTCTTCCAGTTCGTGATTCCGTTGTCCAAAGCGATCATTGCGGTAATCGCCCTGTATGTAGCAGTGGGCTATTGGAACAGCTATTACCATGCCATGATCTACATAAACGACGACACCAAGCATCCTTTACAGCTCCTGCTGCGCCAGTTGCTGATGACAGCCAACAATGCCACGGATATCCAGGACGGGGAGCTGGCGGGAGAGTATCTGAAGCAGGTCCAGGTAGTGAAATACGCAGTCATTGTAGTCGCCACGGCACCGATCATGTGCATTTATCCGTTCCTGCAGAAATACTTTGTCCAGGGGGTCATGATTGGCGCTATTAAGGGGTAAAGCTTTCAAAAAGGGAGAAAACCTCTTTTTGGAATAAACAAAAACAAGCAGATAGAGGAGGATTTGGAATGAAAATGAAAAAAGCGGCTTCTGTTTTTCTGGCACTGTCTCTGACGCTGGGGGTGTGCCCATGCGGCTCCGAGCCTGACAATTCAAAGGCCTCTGCACCGGAGGGATCGTCCGGAGAAGCTTCATCGGAACAGGCATCAGAAGAAAAATCTTCGGAATCCGAAGGGGCAGCCGGCGCTGACAATCAGGTGAAGCTTCGGATCGCAATCGGCAAACACAGCGCTGACGTGTCTGACAACAACGACTTTACAAAGTATAAGCCAATGCTCCAGAAAGCGGCGGATGAGCTGGGCTATGACATCGAGTGGATGCCTGTATTGGAGGGCGGCGCGGAGGCGGACAGGATGTCCACCATGCTGGCGGGAGACTTGCCCGATGTGTTCTGGGGGCTGCTCTCCGAAAACCAGATAATCGACAACTCTGGACTGTTCGTCACACTGGAGGATAAACTCGAAGAGTTCGCCCCCAATGTATACGCCCTCTATGAGGATGGCGTCGATGGCTGGAGGGATTTCCTGACCTATCCTGACGGACATATATACGGTATGATGGGAAATACGCTGGTAAGCCCTAACAATGCCGTTCAGGGGACCATGTGGATCAATAAGAAATGGCTGGACCAGCTGGAGCTGGAGATTCCTACGACCATGGCGGAGCTGGAGGAAGTGCTGAGCGCGTTTCGGGATAATGACTGTGACGGGGATGGCGATACGTCCAACGAAATACCCCTCGACTGGTGCCAGAAGCATTATGCGGCGAAATACAACGAGCTGGCCCAGTGCTTCGGATTTCCGTTGAATGGCGGTTTTTATGACATTGTGGACGGCCAGATCGTCTCTATTGTGGATACAGAGGAGTACCGCGGTTTTCTGGAGGAATATCACAGGCTGGCGGCTGAGGGGCTGGTGAATGTGGAGGGCGCGACCCAGACCGAGGAACAGTATAATTCCAATCTCTCCAGCGGAAAAGTGGGCGTATTCTGGGGATGGGCACCGTATACCTATATGTCCGAGGAAGAAATGAAGGAGCAGTATGTCCCTCTTCCTCCGATTTCTGCCGATGGCACCACATTCCGGGTACATCCGAACCTTAACAATGCGAACCGTAACTGCTACGTAATCACCACGGCCTGCCAGAATGTGGAAGCGGCCATGAAGCTCTGGGACTATCTGTCTGTGGATGAGACGACAAGCTTTTCTACCGCTTTCGGAGAAGAAGGACTGATTTGGGAATTTGTGGACGGTGTTCCCACAAACAGAACCTACACAGCGGAAGAGGCAACGGAAATGGGGTATGGAGAAATCGCCAGCAATGCGGGCACATCCACGTTCGCAGCGACTGTAGGCCTGCCGAACTGCGGCCCTCTGATGCTGACGGCCAGGGAGAATCCAAGCGGAACCAACGGTGGAATCCGTTGGGAGGCTGTCAAGGATTATGTGCAGTATTACATGGATGAAACCATGCCCAAGTCGATCATTCCCGCCGAGGCAAACGAGGAATTCAGTTTTGCAACAGACGGCCTGGCGGACTATATCAACACATTTGCATGCGAGTCCATTCTGAATGGGGTGACAGATGAAGGGTGGAACAGTTATATAAGTGGTCTGGCCCAGCATGGCTATGAATTTTATCTGGAATTCCAGCAAAAGCACCTGGACAACAATTTCTGATAGTCGGAGCCGGATAATCGGAGCCGGATGTTTTCACAGAAACGCCATACAGCTTATGGGTTTTGCTGTATGGCGTTTTCTGGCAGATGGAAAGCGGGAAAGGAGTTTGTAAGATGTCGGCAGAGATTACAATCCACAGTAGCTTTACTGGGGGGAACATTGAGATTACAGGGACTTCGGGAGACGATATATTCTTAAGAAACCAGATTCGAGACACGATGGAGGACTGGTTCTACTGGGCCTTCTGCGTAGAGAGCGCGCAGGGCAGGACACTGACGTTTCATTTCGACAAAAAGTGGATTGGATATTATGGGCCTGCCGTGAGCCGTGACCTGAACCGCTGGCACTGGCTTGGTTCTGTAGATTCCACCAGTGCCTCGGACAGCTTTTCCTATACCTTTGCGCCGGAGGAGAGCCGCGTGTATTTTGCCCATGACATGCTCTACCACCCGGCAAGGTTCGAGGCATTCTGTAAAGAGAGGGGATTGAGGACGGAAATCCTGTGCCTGTCCAGAGGCAAAAGGCCTGTCCCTTTTCTCTCCTTTGGCGACGGAGCGGAGACGATTTTGCTGACGGCGCGGCATCACGCCTGCGAGGCCACAGGGAATTATGTCCTCGAGGGAGTGCTGGAAGAGCTGCTGGAGAGAAGGCTCCCGGGGTTCCGGGTGATTGCGGTGCCCTTTGTGGATTATGACGGAGTCGTCTGTGGAGATCAGGGGAAATCGAGAGCCCCCTGGGATCATAACCGCGACTATGATTCCTCAAAGGAAGCGTTGTATCCGACGGTTGGCGCTATCAGAGCGATTTCCCGGCGCGAAAAAATCAGATATGCTTTTGACTTTCACTCCCCCTGGCATGTGGGTGGAGAAAACGACCGTGTCTTCATCCCTCTGAAACATTCCGCGTCCCAGGAACAGGACGCGAGGTTTTCCGAGATTTTTGAGAAGAGCATGACTCCCGAAGCATTGCCCTACCATGCCGCGGATAACATTCCCCCAGGCTGGAAATGGAACCTGGCGGAGACCGCCTGCTTTGGAAACTATATGTATCATACGGCAGGGGCAGAGTAGGCGTTCACGCTGGAGACGCCCTATTTCAGAGCGACCGGAAAGGCCTTCGGCCGGGGGGAAGCCGTGGAGACGGGACGCTGCTTTGCGAGGGCGCTGCGCATCTATCACGGATTATGAGCCGCAGAGAAGCTGACATATGCTTGTAAAGCAGGGATATGATAAGGCAGTGCTGGAAATAGCATGGAAAATCAGGGAATGGAGAAAATAGTAATGGGATTTCAGATAATCAATCATACTGCGGATCTATGCGTTGTGGGAGGCGGTCTGTCGGGATTGTGCGCTGCAGTTGCGGCGGCCAGACACGGGCTGAAGGTGGCCCTGATGCATGACCGGCCCATGCTGGGAGGGAACGCGTCCAGCGAGATACGGATGTGGGTATGCGGCGCACAGGGGAGGGACAACAGAGAGACAGGGTTGCTGGAAGAGATTATGATGGAAAACCAGTACCGCAATCCGGACAAGAACTATTATATCTGGGACGGAATTCTGTATGGCCTGGCGAAACGGGAGGAAAACATCACGCTGATACTGAATTGCTCCTGTCTGGACGCGTCCATGAAGGAGGGGGCTATCGAGGCAGTCACCGGATGGCAGACCACGACTCAGAGATACCACCGCGTCAGGGCGGCCTTGTTTGCGGACTGCTCCGGAGACAGTATCCTTGCGCCGCTGACCGGCGCGTCCTTCCGGGCAGGGAGGGAGGCCCGGGGGGAATTTGAAGAGTCCATCCAGCCGGAACAGGCCGATGCCTGTACCATGGGAATGTCCTGCATGTTTCAGGCGGAGGAGACAGGGGAGCCTCAGGAGTTCATTCCTCCTGACTGGGCGGAGCGCATAACGGAAGAACAGCTTGTGCACAGAAAGGCTGATTTGAACAGCCCCATGGAAAATTTCTGGTATCTGGAACTGGGAGGGACGCGGGATACCATCAATGACACGGAAGAAATCCGTGACGAACTGCTTTCCCTGGCCTATGGAATCTGGGATTATCTGAAGAACAGCCCACAAGAGCGGGAGAAGAACAGGAATTGGCGTCTTTCGTGGATGGGGGCGCTTCCGGGAAAGAGGGAGAGCAGACGGTATGAGGGGCCTTACATCATGAATCAGAATGATGTAATATCAGGGGGCAGCTTCATTGATGAGGTGGCCTACGGCGGATGGAGCATGGACGACCATCATCCGGCTGGCTTCCGCACGGATGAGGAGCCCACCATCTACCACACCGTCCCTTCCCCCTATGGGATACCCTATCGCTGTCTGTACAGCCGGGATGTGCCTAATCTCTTTTTTGCGGGGCGGAACATATCTGTTTCCCATGCGGCGCTGAGTTCCTGCCGCGTTATGGGCACATGCGCCATGCTGGGACAGGCTGTGGGCACTGCCGCATATATTGCGGTGGCGCGGCATTGTCTGCCAAAGGACATTTCCGAAAGATATGTCGCTTATCTGCAGAGGCTTCTGATGGATGACGACTGCTATCTGCCCCATTTCCGCCGTCCAATCAGCACGCTGTGTGAAAACGCCGCCCTTGAGGGGGAAGGACATGGGCTGGAATGCCTGCGGGACGGCACGGATCGGGATCGGGCAGAAGAGGTGCATGCATGGTCAGGGGAAATCGGGAATCGGATTACATATACTTTTGAAACGCCCTGTCATATAAGCCGGATACGTCTGGTGTTCGACAGCGACCTGAACAGGCGCACTTTGCCCCGCCCCGAAAACAGCATGAACCGCAATATGTTCCACAACAGGCGGCTGTGCTATGTGCCGTCCCATATGCCCACTACCATGCTGAAGAGATATCGTATCACGGCCTGCTGCCTGGACGGAGGCAGACGGACAGTAGTTGAAGAGGAAAAGAATTATCTGCGCCTGAGAAAATATGCTGTGGACGTCTCCGGCTGCACCGGTCTTGTGCTGGAACCGCTGGAGACATGGGGCAGCGAAGTGGTGAGGATATTTGCCTTTGAGGCGGAATAAGATAATGATGTAGTAATCAATCCCCTGTTCAGGCGTGATGCCACAGGGGATTGATATATTTTCCCTAAGATTCATTCTGCATTTTCTTGCTATTTCTTTAGAAATTCTTGAGAAAACCCTGCGTCTGCAATTTATTTTTTCTCCATATACTATCCCTAACAATAGCAAGGCATGCACCGGGAAGCCATTGCCGGGAGAAGAGGGAGGAAAGAAAATGGACTTATCATCAATCACCTATTATTTCACCAGATACGGAGCCATCGCCATATTCGTGATCGTGTTCCTGGAGTATTTGAACCTGCCGGGCTTTCCGGCGGGCATCATCATGCCTCTGTCCGGCATCATGGCGGCCAGAGGGAACATCAATTTCTTCTGGGTGATGGCGATCACCCTGGCGGCGGGCCTTGCGGGGAGCCTGGCCCTGTATGTATTGGGGCGCAAGGGCGGCGAGCTGTTCCTGAACGCCTATACCAGGAGGTTTCCCAAGCAGAAGGAGGCCCTGGAGAGGAACCTGGAATGGATCAGGCGGAAGGGCTGCGTCGGCGTGTTCCTGGGGAAGCTGATTCCCATGATCCGCACCATCGTATCCATCCCTGCAGGCGTCATCAAAATGAACCTGACGAAATACGTCATCAGCTCCGCCTGCGGCATCCTGATCTGGAATTTCGTGTTCGTGGGGGCAGGCTATCTGATGGGTGAGAAAATTTTTCAGGTATTTGGAATAGCTTAAAGCGGATTTTTGAGGAAAGGCTGGTATGACAGATGAGGATTGCATTAATGACAAACAACTACAAGCCGATCATGGGCGGCGTGCCCATCTCCATAGAACGGCTGGCCAGAGGATTGGAGTCCCTGGGGCACGAAGTGACGATCTTCGCGCCTACATATCAGGAACAGCGGGAAATGGAAGAGGGGGATTCCATGGAAGAAGCGAACGTCTTCCGCTACGCCACCTGCATGAAACACTTCATCGGGGGAATCGTCCTCCCCAACCCCTTTGACATAAGGATAGAAAAGGAATTCCGCAGAAAGGCGTTCGACATCATCCATGTGCACCACCCCATGCTCATCGGACGGACGGCAGTGCATCTGTCCCGCAAGTTCCATATCCCGCTGGTGTTTACCTACCACACCAGATATGAACAGTACGCCAGCTGCTATACAAAGGGAATCTGTAAGCTGGACAGAATCATGCCCCTTTACCTGCACGGCTTCCTGAAGCGCTGCGATTTCGTCTTCGCGCCCACTGCGGGCATGCAGGACTACCTTACCGACATATGCCATGTGCCCGTAGAGAATACAGGCATCCTGCCCACGGGCATCGAGCAGGCGAATTTCAACGTAAGCCAGGAGGCGGCGGCAGAAATCCGCAGGCTCTACGGCGCGGAGCATATGCCGCTGCTCCTGACAGTATCCAGGATGGCCAGCGAGAAGAACGTCTCTTTCCTGCTGGAAAGCCTGGCCCGGGTGAAGGCCCTCTACAGAAAGCCTTTCCGGATGCTGATGATTGGGGACGGGCCGGACAAAAAAGCCCTGGAGGAGCGCAGCCGGATGCTGGGGCTCCAGGAGGACATAGTCTTTACAGGGACGATTCCCAATGAACGGATTGCCGCGTATTTCAAGGCGGCGGACGGCTTCCTCTTCGCGTCCAAGACGGAGACCCAGGGAATCGTGGTGCTGGAAGCCTTTGCCGGGGCGACCCCTGTGATTGCTGTGAAAGCTTCGGGGGTGGAGGATCTGGTAGACGATGGAGTGAACGGTATCCTCACCGGAGAGGATACGGAAGAGTACGCGGCCAGGGTGACGGAATTCCTGAAGGAGGCTTGCGGCTGCGGCATGGAGGAAATGCCCTACAGAAACGCCTGCTGCAGCCAGATGTCGGAGAACGCCCTGCAAAAAGCTGCCCTCTACCGGGAAGAAGCTGTTGCGTTAAAAGCGGTTCATTATTATAATAGTGTTATTGCGGAAAACGCGATACAGAAAAAGCGGAACATCCGGCTGCTGCTGGAGGGCTGACGCTCCTTCGGAGTCCTGATTCGGTCTTGATTCGGATTGCGTGGGAGCTCTTCCCTGATGAAAGCAGACACAGGGCATTCACAGGCTGCCGGAGTCCGCGATGAAAACCGGAGGGACAACAATGGAACAGAAGTATCACGTATTGGTGGTCGAAGACGACAAGGAGATTCGGGAGGGCATCGAAATCTACCTGAGGAATCAGGGATATGAGGTATATGAGGCCGCCAACGGCGCGGAGGGCCTGAAGGTAGTGGAGCGGGAGGAGATACACCTTGCCATCGTGGACATCATGATGCCCGTGATGGACGGGGTCACCATGCTGATGAAGCTGCGCTCAAAGGAATATGAGTTCCCCGTCATCATGCTCTCCGCCAAGTCCGAAGAGGTAGACAAGATTATGGGCCTGAACATGGGGGCGGACGACTACGTGACCAAGCCCTTCACGCCGTTGGAGCTCCTGGCCAGGGTCAATTCCCATCTGCGCAGGTATTCCAAGTACCTGTCCGCCCTGAAGGAGGACGGGAACAAAGACCATATCTATACCATAGGCGGCCTGGAGCTGAACGAGGACACAGTGGAGGTGAGCGTGGACGGGGAGCCTGTGAAGCTGACGCCCATGGAATTCAAAATCGTACAGCTGCTCATCAAGAATCCCG
>OFHM01001352.1_pt1 | contig 16222 bp, 12 predicted proteins | sample 1521311 | NCBI WGS metagenome assembly OFHM01 (sample SAMEA3504083, study PRJEB24116) | mouse gut metagenome | biome: mouse gut; feature: mouse-associated habitat; material: faeces | place: Denmark | collected 2011 | reverse complement strand
AAGATGCAGAAAATCAACAGATAAATTTACTTCAATCCTCCCGTTTCGGTGAAGGACTGCGCATTGTACAGGATAACCTGGATTCCAAAAACTTTTATGCGGCAAATCCGGCATTTGACTGCAGATAACCGCATATTACCTGCTGCATGACCTGATGCTCACAAAAGCAAACACTTTCTCACAAAACAGAGAGGCCTGCGCTACGCACAGCCTCTCTGTTTTATCTGTTTCTATTAATTTTTCCGGTTCCACAACCGGGCCAGAATATCTTTCAGCACCAGAAACGCATTTTCATCACTGTACCCATACTCTGCTTTTAAAGCATTTCACATCTCCTGCAATACCGCATAGCAGCTCCACATGTTCAGCCAATGCCGCATATCTCATCCAGAGAATCCAGAATTTCCTTAATTTCCCGGCTGCCTCCCGGACGCCCTTTAACCAGACTTTCAATTTCTTTCCGGACATTGCGCATGTCTGCCACCTGATGCTCAATTCCGCCCCGCAGTTTCTGGCGTCGTACCAGAAGCTCATGTTTTACTTCCACCATTTCTTTCGGCTCCAGCAGGGCTCTGGCCTGGTGAATCCAGATTTTGGCGTCATACAGTTTATATCGTTTCAGCTGGCGGATGAGCTTATCATTGAAATACTCCAGATCATCATTGGTGCGCTGGTATTTTTCCCGCTCTTTTACCGCCTCCAGATACTGATCCCAGAGATACCCCAGCTCATAAGCGTTTTTCACATGGTACTTCTCGCAGGCATAATCCACCGCATTGGTAACATTCACATATTTGAACTTCACTTTATTCATCAGCACAATGGCCCGGTTGATATTTGCCTGGGATTTCTTTTTTTCCATTCCGTCGTTCTGAAGCCGCCAGACCATAAGGCCCCCCACCGCTCCCGCAATCAGGGCTGCTGCAAAAAACGGCATGATAATGTCAAATTTCATAACGGTTCCCAGTATCACGATAACTGTTGCTGCCACTACAAACAGTCCCAGCAGCCCAAACAGCAGCCTGCGCAGAACCTTTTCCTCCTGCTCCAGAGATTCCTGGTAATAACGCCATTCCTCCCGTTCGCCTTCCAGATACTGCATATCCCGCTTCACTACAGTCTGATAAGACTCATTCTCCTGAAGGCGACGGATAATTTCCGGCATTTCTGCTTCCAGCTGTTCCATCTGGGCAAACTGGCTGTCAGAAATAGTTTTGGCCTTATTCAGATATGCGTCTCTGGCCTCGTTCAGGTTCACAACATTCTGTGCTGTCTCCTGAATCTTTGCAAATTCCGGCTCCGGAAGATTCTCAATCATCTGAATATCTGTAAGATAATCGGTGACAATTTTATATTCCCGCTTGGTTTCTTCCAGGTTTTTTGCCGCGTCCTTAATCTGCTCACAGTAATCTGTGGCAATATTTTTCTTCGGCTCTTTTGGCTTCTTTTGCGCTTCCTGTCTCCCTCTGGCAGGAATCTCCCCCTCAAATTCCAGTATTTCCTCTACATATTTTGGTTTTTTCTTTTTTCTGAATAATCCCATTTTTACTCACTTTTCCTGTATTCTAATCTAAAATTCTGCAGCAGGCGCTCTAACTGCTTCTCATACCCGGCCCGGTTTCCCGCCTGTTTCAGTTCCCTTAACTGCTGTCTGGCCTCTGCCAGGCTGTCCGCCTCACCGGTTATTGTTTTCCCATCCCTGCAGGCCAGCGCCAGAAGATAAGCCTCCCTGCTCTCTTCTCTTTTGCTTATTCCATAAGCAGTTTCATAACATTCTGCTGCCGGTGCAAACAACATCTGACGCACATATGCAGTCCCCATATTGTGCCATATAAGCCCCGGCACCGGATCATCATCTGAATCTGCCTGTTCCAGGATTCTGCGGTACTCTGAAATGGCGTCCCGGTACTTTTCTGCCCTCAGCAGGCGGTCTCCCCGGAGTTTTGCCCGCTCCAGAGGCGTTTTCTGTTCCATACGCTCCGCTGTTTTAAGAACCTGTTTCAATTCTTCTGAACTGTAAAATCCTCCGGCCTTTAAAATCTGTTCCATACACCAGCAGCCGCTTCGTTCCTGCTCAATGCCCTGTCTGAGCTGGCGGGAAAGCTCTGTCTGCCCCACATCCTGCGCCAGCCAGAAGCAAAGCCTTTCATTAAAGAAGCTCTCTTCCAGCACTCCGGTATTCTGATACAGATAATAACACAATTCTTCAAAAGAGTACAGGTTCACCTTTTCTTCTTCCAGATAAAACGGATGTTCTGCCGTCACTTCCTCACATAACCATACTCGGCCCATAACGTTCCCTTTCCTGCTGTTTCACTGTTCTGCTGATTTGACGCCGCACCCTGGCGCCTGTATGGGCGCTTCCGGGCACATATCCCCCATTATCCTATCTCATATTCCCATTCCCTGCCGCTTCCGGGCAAAAGTTCTCCCCATCCCATATCCCTTATATTCAAAAGGAGCTTTCCTTCCTCACCGGAAAAAAGAGACAGAGACAGACGAAACCGCTCCATATCTGATGAGGCAAGTTCCGGCAGTTCCAGACTCTCAATTTTTGCTTCCCGGCTTCCGGGTTTCTGCATCCATAAATCCAGAGTTCCTTCCCCCTCCAGAAGTATCCGCAGTTTCTTTTCGATCTGATGACGGTTGCAGCCTGCCTCCAGCAAAGGATAAAATCCTGTGTCATCTCCGCTGGTCACTTTCAGAAATACATGTTCCTGTACTTTGTATTCACAGAAATAAACGGTGTCTGCCTCTTCCTGATGTACCTCCAGCATCCCGGCATAACAGGCTCCTTTGGTATAGAGGTTTTTCCCCTGAAAAGCCCGTTTGCCCCGGCAGATAACCTGCAGGGATTCTTTCATCCAGTTTCCTTCAAATCCGCTTCCAATCAGATAGACCGAAGATACAATTCTGCCGGACATGGCATTCTGCACCATATGGGCAAAGGTAATATCCCATTCCCGCACGTCTTCCGGCAGTCTGCCCAAACATACTTCTTCCACTTCCGCAATTTTAGGCCTGGTCTTTTTACCTAAAACCAGATGTTTCATCCAGATTTCCTCTCCGCTGCAGGAAAACAGCACCACATCATACTGCCACAACTCCGGTTCCTGGCAGACTGCATAGGCATAAAAACTCTCCTGCTGGTCCTGAATAACCAGCTGCCGGCTGGAGAGCCCCAGTGATTTTCCCATGTGGCGCAGCAGCGTTACCAGTTCGTCGGTTACCTCTTTTACCGAAAAGACACATCTGGTTACAGCCTCCACCCCCTTTGCAGGAAGTGCAATCCGAAGCACTTTTCTCAGAAACACCAGCAGCAAATCCTCCGCCCGATACTCCTTATCCAGAAGAATTGTTTCTTTTTTTAAAGCACGATTTAGCAAATCATCCACATAAATACCCTCGCCGGTTTCCGCCATCCGGCTGGCTTCCTCACCAAAACACCATTTTCCGCTGATTTTACGCTTACAGATGGCTGTGGGAATCCGATACAGCTCCGTTCCCGCCAGGGTACTCCTGGTCTCCGGCTCCGTCAGGTTCCCATGGTAACAGCTTATCTGTGTCCATCTGCTTCCTGCGTCTATTCCTATGTACCATTCTCCTGCTGCCGGCTTCATCTCACGTACCTGCCTTTCATAAAATACCGAACTGTTCCCGTATCATTCCATCCAGTCGTCCATAAGTGTCCAGTCGCTCCAGAAGGGTTGCCTCGTCTTTTATCTGCCAGCTTACCATCATATCATTTAAAAGGTCATAACGGCTGCCCTCTGCATTCACGCAAAGCTCCTGTGTCTGCACCTGTCCGCTTTCCGTCACCATCCAGGTATTTTCTTTTTCTTCCTTTATATAGTAGGGAATCTTTTCCCCGTAAAACACCAGAAATTCCTTAACGAAAATTCCATCATACATTTCCTTCATCTGCAGTTCCGTATATTCTTCGCTTCCCACAGGAAGATAATAAAGCATCACCTTCCTGCCCGGAATGGTGCGATATTCCAGAAATACCCTGTCATGATACAGATATTTTCCGGCAAATTCCGTGGGGAGAGACTGGAAAAAAGCAAAACAGCGTTTCTGAGAAATGCACTCCTTCAGTATGTTTTCTGCACACTGCTTTTCTTCTAAAGACAGCTCCCGGCCAAACGCACACCATTTCAGAAATCCGATTCTGCACACCGGATTCAGTTCCTGCTTTTCCTGCAAAAGACAAAAAATCTTCTGAAAGACATAATCTGCCACCACTGCGTCTTTTGTGACATACTGGTGAGACATCCAGGAAAGATATGCAAGCACCACCGTTTCCCGGCCCAGGTTTTCCCCATAACTTTCAAATATTTTTTCCACACTCAGAGAAAAATCCTCTGTATAAAGGAACTGTACAATACAGCGCTCCTCCAGCCTGTAAGTGTCCAGTTCAAAGTCACAGGAAGCCTGCCAGAGCTGAATCATCTCATCCAGAGTCCCATGGAAAAACCTGCACATGTAATTCAAAATCCGCTCATTATATTTGCCCCGCAGAAAAACGCTCCGGCACAGTCCCAGCAAAAACTCATCTGCTTCATCTTCCGATTCCAGATTCTCCATCTGATGGCAGATAACATGTACCAGTTTTGCAGCCGAAAGGTTCTCGCAGCCATAAGACAGCAGAAGCTCATAGGCCCGCTGGTAATGGCGCCTGGCCACCAGCAATTCCATGATTTTCTCTCTGGCCAGCTTCTGCATTCCTTCAAAGGACAGAGACAGCAGAAATTCATCCAGTTCCGTACCGGTATAATTATAGTAATACCAGGAAATCATCTGAGGCCGCAGTTCTTCCCGGTACTCTTCACTGATTACTTCGGAATCTATCAGCATCTGAAGATATGGAAGGTCTTTTTTTTCATAAGTCTGCCATATTTTTTTCCCGTCAAAATATTTTAAAAGCCAGGGTAGCTTTTCCTCCGCACCGGAAATTCCCTTTTCCAGAAATTTCTCGCAGTTCAAAAGAGGAACTACTGTTAATTCCTCTTTCGGCAGAAAACGTACGCCCCTGGAATCCTCCAGCAGAATCTGGTATGAACTGCTGTACAGGTTCACATACCCGGTTCCATGATTCAACGGAACCGTCAGTTCTTTTTTCAGGGGATGCTGACGCACCACCAGACGCAGTGCACCGTCATCTTTGCATTTGACTTTATGCACAAACAGAATTCTGGCCAGAGGTTCCACCAGTTCTTCCGTTATCAGTTCCGGGGTGAGAACCTCCTGGTAAATCACTGCCATATCCTGATCTATTCTTCCCGCACAAATCTGCTTTTTCACAAATTCTTCCATCATTTTCAGATAGTGCGGATAATTGTTTTTCCAGGACGTTTTATTCTCAATGATTGTCCGAAAAAGCATGGCCTGAGGATGGTAAGCCAGATGGTTGTGGTACTGAAAATAGAGAACCGCAGATTTTGGTATTCTCTTTAACTGCTGTTTTCCTGCTGACAGGATCCATGCCTCATAAATTCCGGCAATACGCAGTTCCTCAATAATCCCCTGATGATACCATCTCCAGTAAGATTTCCCATAACAGTTCCATTTCATACAATAACTGCAGATGGCATGGAGCATATCCTTTTCCGGAAATACCCTGTAACATTCACAGAGAATCTGATACCAGACGGGATGATACTCCGGAATCTCCGGCGCAATCCTGCATACCTGTTCCGCCATTCCTCTGGTCAGGACTTCGTGTTTCACAGCCCAGCACAGTACCTTTCGTTCAAATTCATCTGCCCGGTACATCAGAAAAGGCTCCCTTGCCAGAATCCGATAAGCCTCCAGATAAAGCACAGGACTTTCCCCTCCCGCCTCAATCTGCCTCTCGATTACCTCCAGTTTTCTGCCCTTGCTGTAATTTAATTCTTCATCCAGAAACAAAAGCATCCACAACAACAGGTTATTTTCCTGATTCCTGTGGTAAATTCTGCGGATTTTTCCTGTTAATTTATTCACATATACCGGCTCCGGTTCCCGCAGTGTGCACAGATACATATAGTAGGCATACAGCGGAGATTCCTTATCCACCTTATTCCTGGGAAATGTATCCAGCGCCCATTCTCCCTCCTGCCGCTGCCGGTTCACCAGAAATGCCTGCGCCTTCGTCAGCAGATACCAGAGATTGTCAGGCTCCAGCTCCATAAGTTCCTCTGTTTTCTTCACCGTCTGTTTCGCCCATTCTCCGGTTACGATTTTCTTTATCCCCATGTCAATATAAAGACTGACCAGTTCCGACTGCTTTCTGCGGATTATCTGACGGGATGATTCCCGGTCTTTGGCTCCCTGGTCCACCACAAGTTCCACCTTCCTGGTCTGAAAAGGAGTCTGCAGGGTGATTCTTCCGAAATTCTTTCCTGCATGCAGGTATTCCGGTTCAATCATATATTCCACCAGTCCATGGCCTCCCACAAAATCTGCCGCAGTAATCATATTTTTCACCGGCAGCAGCCATGGGGCATCGCTTATCACCTCAATGGCAATGTAGCCCCATTCCTCCTTTTTCAGGGTAATATGCTCCCTTACTGTCTCATGGATACCGGAAAAATCCCGCCGGGCTTCCTCAATCCGAAATGTAACCCGGTTCTTTTTCCTGACAGCTATTAAAAATTCTTCCACCTGAGCCATGGTACAGGGCTTACGTCTGAGCATCTGATAAATCAGCCGTTCTTCCGTCTCCTGAGGCTTAAAAACATGGATAAATTCCGGATGTCCGAAAACCTTCACGGCCTCTTCATAAGAATTTCCTGCCAGATTGGCAAATTCAAACAGGCTTTTTATTTTTCCCATGGAGCTGCCCGCATAATTACCGGAAACAGACACGGAAAAAGGAAGGTCATATTCCCCCTGATCACTGACAATATGAAAACTGCCCTTCTGAATATCCCCTTCTGTCAGACCTTCGCTGTGAAATTCAAATGTCTGCGTAATTTTTTCACCCTGAAACTTTGGATTATGACACTCCATCCTTGGACTGGAGGAATAGATAATGCCGTTGACCGGCATCTCACTGGTGCTTTCCATGGTAAATTCACCTGTATAATTGGTTCCCTCCACCACTTCAAATTCCAGCTTTTCCACGGAAAACTGAAGGATGGAAGAATTGCTGCCGCAGTTCCCGGCTGCCAGTTCCTCTAATTTCTTCTGCAAATCGTCACCTGCTTTGTGGTTGCTTTTTTGTGAGTATTCGTTATAATATCAATTGTATTGATTATAAACCATTCAAACATTTGTGTAAATATTTTTGGAGGAAATTTATGTTACAGCATAAGGATCATTTTCACGGAAGTGATTTGGAAAAAATTGAACAGATTTACGGTATCCGCAGGGAAGAAATTACCAGTTTCAGCGCCAATGTGAATCCTCTGGGGATTTCACCTCTGCTGCGTGAAACTCTGGCCAGCCACATCGACGCCATCAGCACCTACCCGGACCGGGAATATCTTTCTCTGCGCAAATGCATCGGAGAATATCTGAATACCGATTACGAATCCATTATTATGGGAAATGGTTCCACTGAGCTGATTTCTCTGTTTATTCAGATTGAGCATCCCAAAAAGGCCCTGATTATCGGCCCCACTTATTCCGAATATGAGCGTGAAATTGCACTGGGCGGCGGCACCTGCCTCTATTATCCCCTGAAGGAAGAACTGGATTTCAAACTGGGTGTGGAACATTTCACATCACAGCTCAACGAAAGCATTGATTTTCTGGTGATCTGTAATCCAAACAACCCCACTTCCGGGGCTGTTTCCCGCAAAATCATGCGTCAGATTCTGGATGTGTGCAAGCAGAATGATATTTTTGTGATGGTAGATGAGACCTATGTGGAATTTGCAGACAACTACGAAGAGATCACCTCTGTTCCCCTCACCGCGTTTTACAATAATATCGTCATTCTGCGGGGAACCTCCAAATTTTTTGCTGCCCCCGGCCTGCGGCTGGGCTATGCAGTTACCGGAAACCGTGACTTTATCAAAGCTGTCAATACCCGCAAGAACCCCTGGACCATCAATTCTCTGGCTGTCATTGCCGGGGAACTTATGTTTCGCGACAATGATTACATCCGGGAAACCAGAAGCCTGATTTCCACGGAGCGGGCCCGGATTCACGGGATTTTTTCTGAAGATCCGCGATTCAGAACTTATCCCTCCAGCGGCAATTTCATGCTGGTGCGCCTTTTGCCGGACTCCATGACCTCCGGGGAACTGTTTGACCGGGCCATCCGGGAGAAAATGATGATTCGGGACTGCTCCACCTTCCCCTTTCTGGACAACCGGTATATCCGCTTCTGCTTTATGAGCCGTGAAATGAATGACAGGCTGGTGGAATGTCTGACAAGGTAACAACGGTTGGGTATCGGCTTTTTCCTCTCAGTTTTCTTTTGGTGCATGACAAATAAGCAACATGAGCTTTTATCCCTGCAGGTCATCCCATCTCCTTCGAGTTTTGTAAAAGCTGGATTGAGGAGTAATTGACTGTAAATTCATATTGCAACTGACAAAATAGCAGAATCATGCTATAATTTGAGAAAGAAAGGTATATTTATGCCAAACACAAACAGAACCATCCATCAATTAAACCTGGAGGACGATTTCCTTTTTGCTAAAGTAATGAGCGATAAGGAGATCTGCAGAAAAGTATTAGAAAAAATACTGGGCGTTTCCATACGGGAAGTTTCCGTACCTGCCACGCAGAAAACAATTGACATGCTCTATGACGGAAAAGGCATCCGGCTCGACGTATATCTGAATGACAACGAAGGCACTGTATATAATGTGGAAATGGAACGCGGAAAGCATAAAAAAGCCATTCTCCCCAAGAGATCGAGGTACTATCAGGGAAACATCGACCTTGACATCATTTCCACAGGGGAAGATTACAGGAAATTGAAAAAATCTTTTGTCATTTTCATCTGCACTTTTGATCCGTTCGGAGAACGTCGTCATTTATATACTTTTGAAAACAGGTGCGTGGAAAACCTCTCCCTTACGCTGGGAGATGAAACCACTAAGATTTTCCTGAATACCAAAGGTAACATGCACGATGTCGAGCCGGAAATGCAGGAATTCCTTTTCTATGTGGAAAACACAACGGATGACTTCGCATTGCAGGCAAGAAGCCCGCTCATAAAAGAGATCCATAAAAAGGTGATCGAAGTAAAAGAAAGCAAGGAAATGGAGGTTGAGTATATGACTTTATTACAAAGAGACCGGGAAAATATCGAATTAGGGCGCGAAGAAGGCAGCAACCAGATGGCTTCCTTAATCAAAATCCTTCTTTCTGAAAACCGCACGGATGAATTAAATCGTGCTTTAGAAGATCCTGATTTCAGGAACCATCTTTATGAGGAATATGACATTTTATAATAGCAGACATATTAACAGGGGAGGTATGCGCTTCCCCTGATTTTGCATATTGGAGATCAAATATATGACTTTATTACAAAGAGTTCGGGAAAATATTGAATCAGGGCGCAAAAGAAGGCAGTATTTCTGCCACTAAAATCCTCCTGCAAAATACGCCCTTGCAATCACATAGGATGGCTCAAAATATGCACTGCAGTTATAGTTATCTATCACATCACAGATTTCATGATTATAAACTCTGAAAATCCCTTCCACATAATCCTCATCCTGCATATATTATAATCACTTTTCCCCAAAACCACAATCAAAAACAGAATGAAACAGGAACCTCTCCCGACAGGCTCGCCATTTCATTCTGCTCTGTAAAATCATCTTAATTATAGTAAAGCGGTGATATTCTCTAATCCAGCAACATTCCCAGATAATTCAAAAGTATGATTCCGAAAAAGTTAATCAGCAATATCCCCATTCCCTTTAAAAGATCTTTTACAGTTTCTTCAATTACCCCTTTCATAAATTTCCCCCTTAATATGTTTTACTTGCACTTGCACAAGTTAATTCTTCGCCGCCTACATTAAAAATTGCATATACACGATATGTACCTCTTGTACTCAAGGTAAAATATTTTCCCATAACTTTAGAACCTGATGTTGAAGATTCTACCCAGGAAGATACCGTATGCCAGGAAGTCCCTTCCTTTCGCTGCAACCGCATAACCACATTAATAAAACATACTTTTTTTGCAAATACTTCTGCACTGCAATACGCTGTACTTCCGGTAATCTTTAAACCTGCAGTAATATTTGAAGCATTTTCATAATAGGGCTCCGCTGTTCCTCCCCCTATGGCTGTGGGCTGCACACCTGCAACTTCTGCTGCATAACTGACAGTAGACAGGTTCAGCAGTAAACACATCACTGCCAGCACCATTGATATTTTTCGTTTCATGACACCTCTCCTTTCATTTTTTCTTTTGTACAATCTGGCAGCATGCACACTACTACCATATTAATTATAACAATCGAAAATGGAGAAATATGACACTTTTTGTCTACTTTTTATATTTTTTTTAATTTTTATTTTTCCTACATAACTTTATTCAATCTGGTCAAACCAGCCTACTTAAGACTCATCTACAAGTTCTACCTTACTTGCAATTTCTATCAGTTCTTCTTTCGAAAAATTTCCATTAAGTACCAACCTATAGATGCCATTTGAAAGTATAAGTGTTCCAATTTCCTGATCTTCAACATAATATCCCGTGAATCCATTTACTTCAACATCTTTTAAATCTTCTTTGTTAGAAGTAAGATTTTCTGAACGCCCATCTTCCTGCCAAGTTTGTTTAAATAACAACACTTCCTCTTTGTCATTGATATAAGTTATAGCATATCTTTCTACTTCTTCATCAAAATCTTCTGTCTTTAATGAATACCCCTCCGGAACCTCCGTCAGATAATATTTCCGAAACGTTCCTCTTTCTTTATCTTCCGATTCCTCCGTATTATCTCTCTGAATTTTCACATGGTCGTCATACTGGTCCACATAGTAATTGCACAACCAGCGGATGACTGGCTCTGTGGCAAAAGCGGTTCCTCCAAGCACCATAATAACCAGCAAAAGAATGACCATCCTCCGTTTTCTGGAATGAACGGAACGATACAGTCCCATAAGAGAATGACCCTTTCCGTCTTCACGGGTTTCTTTCCCTGTTTTCATCTTCCGTAAAATCCGATGCATTTTCCAACGGAACTTCAGAGAAAACTTATGCTCCGGTATTACCTCCGGACGATTTTCATATTCCTCTTTTGCAATTTCATCAAATGCCTGCCTTAATAGCTTATCCATATCAGCCATTTTTCCCCTCCTTAAATGTTTGATGGTAATTTATCTGTTTCTGGAATCCATTTTACCATATAATATAATAACAATCCACAATATCCTTTTATGACATATTACGATTAAATAAACAAAAATAGTAAAATAATAGTATCTGACTACAGATTTTTCATAAAACATTGCCGCAGGCAAATTCCGGATACTGGAACTCTCCGAACTTTACCTGCAAAAAAAGGCTCCCGACACCAGTGGTATCGGGAGCAAGCTGATATATCAACTGAGGGGAAAGAGTGCTGATATATCGTAGCTATGGATATATAGTATCACTAATATACAGATTCGTCAAGATGTTGTGTATAATTTTTATTTTTCTTTTTTTACAAAATATGTTCCGGCACAAACTGAATATCTGCCACCGGTGATTCAGCAGTTCAAAGGCGCAGCTTTTCGAAAAGAACTGCTCAGATAATGCCGAAAAGAGAACCTGCGTTTCTTTCCTCTAAGCATTTCCTGAAGCTGCCGGATCATCCGTTCCTTTTCCTCTGCGGAAATACACTCTTTCTCATACTCAAAAATATCTGTATCAACCCGGTTCAGCAAATCATACATGCTGCGGCAGGATATATTCCGGTTTTTCTTCCTGGTCTGTTCCGGTTCCTCCCCCACATAGAACCGATAAAACAGTTCCTGCTCCTGCTCATTCAAACAGCTCACCATCATCTCTTTCTCTTCCAGAATTTCCTTTTCGATCAGCCATGCAATGGTGGCTTCATTCTGATGAGCGGCCAGATATTTCAGGCAGCGATACCGGGCCACAGAGCCAATCCAGTTTTCAAACTCATTTTCCCTGTCAAAACTGTCGATATGATTCCAGACAGTCACAAAAGTGTCAGTCAGACATTCTTCCTGCAGGTGCGGCAGGGTGAACAGATGTTTTCGGATGATGGATATCAGGCGTTCTCCATGTTCCATAACCAGAAATTCCAACGCCTTTTCATTATGAAGCTGTAGCTGTACGATAAAGTTTTCTTTTCCAATCCTCATAAAAACACCTGCCTTTCTCCATACCGTAATTCTCTTTCATTGTATTTTGATTCTATCACAATTATTTTCAATATTTCTTTCTCTAATTCTTAAGTTTTTCTTAGGATAATGAAGATTATTCCAGGCAAAAAGGCAGTTCCATTCCTTTTGAATGAAACCGCCCCTGATCTGAAATATGCTGCAAATCGGCCCGGCCTGCCGCACTTGCGGTCAGAATCCCGGCAGACCTGCCTTCGCCCTGCTGTAATCTGCCAGAGACTCCGGCCCTTCCAGCACATCACGTCCAATATAGACCATATTGTCTTCCCGCACTTTCACACTCCATTTCACCAGAGAAATTGATCCGCGCTCCAGTTCCAGAGCGGTAATACAGCGGGGATGTACACAGCTTCCGTCATTAAAATAATACCCTTCTCCTGGTTTTGGAAACACCGGCCTGTGGGTATGGCCGGCCACCAGAAGAGTCTCATGCTTCTGGGCCCAGGCTGCCAGCCGCATTTCGATTTTCTCTTTTTTCTGGTAGTTTTTGGCTGCGCTGGTGGGATCATTGCCTCCGGCCAGCTCCAGCGGCCGCCAGAGATACCGCACAAGAAAGCGGGTGAACTTCCAGAGTGTATCGTTCCACAGATCTCCCTGATGTCCGTGAACCAGAAATAATTCCATTCCGCTGCAGGCATCCTGTAAACGGATGGCTTCATGGACTTTCATACCCGGAAACAGGGCCACCTCCTCATTTTCAGCCTCGCAGTAGTAGGAATTGCATTTATTCTTAAAATATTTTTCTTTCTCTTTTTTCCGGTCATGATTGCCATACAGCATATACATGCGATGATCCTGATAAAATTTTCCCATCATCCAGAACTGATTGCTGTGTATCCGTACAATTTCCTGTAAGTTACGGTTTTCCCACAGTTCATCGCCGTCTCCCAGTTCAATATAAATAAATTTTCTGCGGTTGTAATACTGCAGCGCTGCAAAGTACAGGTTCTGGTTGGCCTGAAAATTATCTCCCCAGTTCCCCACGCCCCGATGGCAGTCACTCATAAGCACAATGCGGCTTCCCATGTGAACGGGAACGCACAAAGCCTCCCCATAGGCCTTATCCAGCCGCCTGGCAGTACGTTTCATGAGCCTTTTTTCTCCCAGGCAATTCTTCCGACGTTTGTTATCATGGCAAATATTCGGGGATATGCCAGCATCAGATAGTCCAGTTTATCCAGTGTTCTGGTAAAGTCCCTGGTTACCCGATGGTAAATTTTACAGTTATGACGGTTCTGCCATTGAATCAGTCTGCGAAACAGCCTGCCATAACGGAAATTCTGTGGATTTTTGGGCTGATAGAAAGAAAATGCCACCCGCTGGGCCCAGACATGAAGATCCTCCGGCTGATAACCTGCCTGATAACAGCCTTTCAGAAATGCTTCCAGCATTTCATGATTCCGGAATGTGATGGCAGTTTTCATCATCAGTTCTCCCGGCCAGGAGAATTCTCCAAGTTCAAATCCCGTCAGCCACCAGTGGTTTTCCTGTCTCTGGAATACCTTTCTGCCATTTTTGTAGAGGGTCATTTCCATGGGAAGTTCTTCTTCCTCTGATACGCATTCATAAAATACATCTTCCGGGTTTTTCTGATCGTCCCGTTCCCCCTCCACATAAATCCCGATCTCTGCCCCGGTGGTAATTCCGTACTGGCCTTTCCAGCACTCAATCATCCATCTTCTGTTATCATATTCAAAATAAATGGGCTCACAGTCAATAATCATATTCATAACGGGAGCCATTTCATCATATATTTTTCCATATCCAAATTTTCGCTGCCAGGCATCTTTACGGGAATAAAAAATATTTTTCTGCTGGTCATAGACAAAGCCAAAAGGCGCCAGTGCCTGATTCAGCTCTGCAAGTTTTTCATAGTCGCTTCTGGTGTGCACCAGGCGTTTTGCTTTCCGGCAGCACTGGTATCTGTAACATATCCACAGACATAAAAGCAGTAAAAGAACTGCAATAATACCAAGAATAATCCAATTAATACTCAAAACTCTCCAAATCCTTTCTTTTTTACTAATATATGTCAGAAAGGTTTGGAGAGTTCTTTTCATTCTGTCTGCTTTGTTCTTACTTCTTACCGGTTTCTGTTTCAAACAGCCTGTTTGCGTATCTTACAGAACCCATGGCATCTCCGGAATAAAAATCTGCCCCAATCATATCGGCATAGGTCTGGGTCAGTACCGCGCCTCCCACCATGATTTTGCAGTCCGGCAGTTCTTTTTTCAGCATCCGGACAGTCAGTTCCATATTTGCCACTGTGGTGGTCATCAGAGCGCTTAATCCCACCAGCTTCACCTTCTGTTCTCTGGCTGCTTTTACCACCAGTTCCGGTGCAACATCTTTTCCCAGGTCTGTCACCTGAAAACCATAATTTTCCAGAAGCACTTTCACAATATTTTTTCCAATATCGTGAATATCCCCTTTTACCGTTGCAATCACAATGGCGCCTTTGGAACCGGAATTGCCGCCCTGGGCTTTCAGGCGTTCCTTTACAGCGTCAAATCCTGCCTTTGCCGCCTCCGCACTCATGAGAAGCTGCGGCAGAAACACCGTCTTTTTCTCAAATCCCTGGCCCACTACATCCAAAGCCGGTATCAGTTCTCTGTCAATGACTTCCAGAGGTTCTCTGGTTTCCAGTTCCCTGCGGGCCGCCTGTCCCGCGCTTTCTGAAAGGCCTTTTACCACTGCGTCAAACAGGGAAAGCTCTCTGGTTCCTGAGGGCTGTACCGGAGGCTGCTGTGCCTGTCCGGAATAACGTCTGATATAAGCCTCACACTGGCTGTCGCTGCCGTTCAGCGCACAGAAAGCATCATAGGCGCACATCATGGCTTCACTGCCCGGATTGATGATTCCGGCGCTGAGTCCCTGTGATAAAGCCATGGTGAAAAATGCTGTATTGACTTTTTCCCGCTGAGGCAATCCAAAGGAAATATTAGAAACCCCCAGTGTGGTATGGACGCCCAGCACATAGCGTACATGACGCAGGGCTTCCAGGGTAATCCTGGCGTTGTCCTGTCCGGTACTGATGGTCAGGGTCAGCGTATCAATCAGAAGGTCTTTCTTGCGGATACCGTATTTTGCCGCCTCCCGGATGATTTTTTCAGCAATTTCAATTCTGCCCTGTACCGTGTCAGGAATTCCGGATTCATCCAGTGTCAGGCATACCACCATGCCGCCATATCTGGCCGCCAGAGGAAAGACGGTATCCATAGATTCCTGTTTGCCGTTGACGGAGTTCAGCAGAGGCCTGCCATTATAAAGGCGCAGCGCTGTTTCCATGGCTTCCGGGTCAGAAGTATCAATCTGCAGAGGAAGATCCGTGATTCCCTGGAGTCCGGTTACCACTTCTTTCATCAGTTCCACTTCATTGATTTCCGGAAGCCCCACATTCACATCCAGAATATGTGCGCCCCGTTCCTGCTGGTTCAATGCCTCTTTATAGATATATTCCAGATCCCGTTCCCGCAGTGCCTGCTTAAAACGGGATTTTCCGGTGGGATTGATACGTTCTCCAATGATTTTGGGATGATTTCCAAACACCACCGCATGGCTGTAGGACGAAACCACTGAGCGGTTTTTATCTGTGATTTTCAGAGGTTTCATTCCTCTGCAGGTTGTTACCAGCGCCCGGATATGTTCCGGTGTGGTACCGCAGCAGCCTCCCAGGGCAGAAACTCCGTCCTGGGCAATTTCTTTCATGACAGCGGCAAATTCTTTCGGCCCTACATGATAGGAAGTTTTACCGTCCACCACCACAGGAAGTCCTGCATTGGGATTCACCACGATAGGAACAGAGCATATTTCCCGCAGTTTTGGGAGAAATTTTTTCATCACATCCGGGCCAAATCCGCAGTTCAGTCCCACTGCGTCCACCCGCAGCCCTTCCAGCATGGCTA
>OFHM01001350.1_pt1 | contig 16234 bp, 19 predicted proteins | sample 1521311 | NCBI WGS metagenome assembly OFHM01 (sample SAMEA3504083, study PRJEB24116) | mouse gut metagenome | biome: mouse gut; feature: mouse-associated habitat; material: faeces | place: Denmark | collected 2011 | reverse complement strand
AAATTCCGATGACACAGATTAAAAATACGCCGAGCATACTGGGAGAAGCAGATGTCATGAAAGCCATCCAACTGATGCCCGGCGTACAGGCAGGAGTAGACGGTTCAGCCGGACTGTATATACGCGGCGGCAGTCCGGACCAGAATCTTATTCTACTGGATGGAACTCCTGTATACAACGTAGACCACATGTTCGGATTCTTTTCGGTTTTTACTCCGGAGGCCGTCAAAAAGGTAACACTATTCAAAAGCTCCTTTCCGGCACGTTTCGGCGGACGTCTTTCTTCCGTCATTGATGTCCGCACCAATGACGGAGACATGCAGAAATACCACGGTACGCTTAGTATCGGATTACTAACCAGCAAAATCAATCTGGAAGGCCCGATTGTAAAAGGAAAAACCTCTTTCAACATTTCCGCCAGACGTTCGTATGTCGATCTCATCGCCAAGCCATTTATGCCTAATGATGAAGAATATGGTTATTACTTTTATGACATCAATGCCAAAATCAATCATAAATTCTCCGACCGGAGCCGTATCTATCTAAGCGTTTACAATGGAAAAGATCATTTTGCCGCCAATTATGATGGAGATACCGACTCCAAGAATGGAAGCACAATGAATTGGGGAAATACCATTGTTTCCGCCAGATGGAACTATATATTCAACAACCGTCTGTTCAGCAACACAACCGTCTCTTACAACAACTATTTATTCGACGTCAACTCATACAACAACAATCAATATGCTAACAGCATGGGAGCTTCGATAATCAACCGATATTCAGCCGATTATCGTTCGGGGATCAATGACTGGAGCTATCAGATCGATTTCGATTATAACCCGTCTCCCGCACACCACATTAAATTTGGTACAGGATATATCTATCATCGGTTCCGTCCGGAGGTCATGACATCCAAAATCTCCGAAAAAACAGGAGACAAAGTAGATCGCGACACCACTTACCACAGCATCGCCAACAGCCGGATTTACGGACATGAGCTATCGGCTTACCTGGAAGACAACATCAAGGTGAATGACCGTCTGCGTCTGAATCTCGGATTACACTTCTCCTTGTTTCAGGTACAGAAGCAGAGTTATTCTTCTTTGCAGCCACGAGTTTCCGCCCGTTATCAACTAGGAAAAGACGTAACTCTGAAAGCCTCTTATACACAAATGAGCCAATACGTACATCTGTTATCATCCATGCCAATCGCAATGCCTACAGACTTATGGGTTCCCGTGACTAAAAAAATCAAACCGATGCGCTCCCACCAATACTCATTAGGCGGATACTACACGGGAATCAAAGGATGGGAGTTCTCAATAGAAGGTTATTATAAGGATATGTATAATGTGTTGGAATATAAAGAAGGTGTCAGTTTCTTCGGTTCTTCCTCCGGTTGGGAAAACAAAGTGGAAATGGGAAAAGGACGTTCGGCAGGCATTGAGTTTATGGCACAGAAAACATTTGGAAAAACGACAGGATGGTTGTCTTACACCCTATCCAAAAGCGATCGTCAGTTTGCTAAAGGCGGCATCAACAATGGTGAACGATTCCCATACAAATACGACCGTCACCATAATATTAACCTGACGGTCAACCATAAATTCAGCGAACGTATCGACATCGGTGCTTCCTGGGTGTTCTATACAGGAGGAACAAGCACGCTTCCCGAAGAAAAGACCGCTGTCATCCGTCCCAATGATGGTACGAATAATGGGTCTTGGGGAGGGTATGGATATGAAGGTGTTTTCGACTCTGCCATGACTTCACCTACCATTGGAGAAGCTTCTTATGTGGAACATCGTAATAATTACCGATTACCCTCCAGCCACCGGCTAAATGTAGGGATCAACTTCAATAAAAGGACTAAACATGGTATGCGTACCTGGAATATCAGCCTGTATAATGCATATAATGCAATGAATCCTACCTTTATATATCGCAGCACCAGCAAAAACGCTCCCTACAAACCTGTTATCAAAAAGTATACTATACTTCCATTAATTCCGTCATTCACTTACACTTATAAATTCTAACCCCATTATGAGAACTCGTATATGTTATCTATTTATCCTGTTAATAGCATTGCTGACAACAGTATCCTGCGAAAACGAACTCCCGTTTAGTGTAAAGGACAATCCTCCCAAACTAGTGATGAACGCACTAATCAACGCAGACAGTCTGACCAACGTTCTCTATCTCAATTTCACGGGAAGAGGATACGCCATGTAGAAAATGCCACGGTGGAAGTACGTGTTAACGGACAGTTATCAGAAAGTTTACGTCCGCTCCCACCCCAAACGGAAGGAGATATGCAATGCCGTTTCCATATTTCCAGCAAATTTACTCCCGGAGATGTAGTTCGTATCGACGCCCTCACAGACGACGGACAATATCACGCATGGGCTGAAGTGACCGTACCACAGCGTCCACATGAAATAGCTGATATCGATACGGTCACCATTCCAATGACAAAGTATTATTATACGCAGAATTTTCTCCGATACAAAATCAATATCAAAGATCGATCCAACGAAGATAATTACTACCGGCTTATCATGGATAAGCAAATGACAGTGAAAGACTATAATGAAGAAACAGGAGAATTTGTCGTAAATCTTACCACAAGGGAACTGGTGTTTGCAACAGATTACTGCGGTGTCAGAAGCGGCATATTGTGCTGACAGACGGGCAGCCCACCAACAGCGATGACGAAGATAACGGCATGTTCGACACCGTAAAGAATATATATGGTGTATTCGACGACTCACGATTCAAAAATACATCTTACACAATGACGGTTTATAACCAGACAGATATTGACGGATTTCCTGAATACGGCACCAATGTAAAGATGGATATTATTGTACGTCTTTTAAGCATCACGGAAACAGAATACTACTATCTGAAAGCACTTAACCTGGTAGATTCCGACGCTTACGATGAAACAATAAATGAACCAATCAAGTACCCCAGCAATGTACATGGAGGAATTGGAATGATTGGAATCAGTACGGAGACAAGTAAGACCATTCATATAGAAAAACCACAACGATGAAAACAAATCATATATTATGGATAGCAGACTGCGATAAACCGTAGTTTTGAAGATTCACCGTCTGTCAATGGGCACGAAAGAAATCGTGGAAGAGATTAGCCAAGATTTACATTTAATACTATCTTTGCAGCCAAAAGCAGGCACTAACTATGTTTATCATTATTGGAATTATGCTGACAGGCATGCTTCTTGGCTACTTGTTACGCAGCAAAAGACTATCATGGATACATAAGATAATCACTCTCTTTATATGGATTCTCCTCTTTCTTCTCGGAATAGATGTAGGGGGTAATGAATCTATTATCAAAGGATTACACACTCTCGGACTGGAAGCTGTTATCATCACGGTAGCTGCTGTCATAGGAAGTATTCTATGTGCATGGGGCTTGTGGTACCTATTATATATAAGGAATAAAGGAAAGGAAACAAAAGCATGAAAGGTAGTTTGATTATTGTCTCTTTTTTCATTATCGGCACTCTTTGTGGAGTTTACCATCTTATCCCATACGACTTCACCGACAGCAAACTTAGTTACTATGCCCTCTGCGGACTCATGTTCTGCGTAGGTATCAGTATCGGTAACGATCCGAACACCCTGAAAAGTTTTCGGTCCCTGAATCCCCGGCTTGTATTCCTACCTATCATGACGATACTCGGCACATTAGCAGGCTGCGCCATAGCGGGAGCTTTTATGAGCCAACGAAGTCCATTAGACTGTATGGCAGTCGGGGCAGGATTTGGTTATTACTCGCTCTCCAGCATATTTATCACCGAATATAAAGGTCCTGAATTGGGAACTATCGCATTGCTTTCCAATATCATGCGTGAAATCATCGCTTTGCTGTGTGCACCCTTATTAGTAAAATATTTCGGAAAGCTAGCCCCTATCTCTGTTGGTGGAGCTACGACGATGGATACCACTCTTCCTATCATTGCCCGATATTCGGGAAAGGAATTTGTAATCATTTCCATCTTCCATGGCTTTATTGTCGATTTCAGCGTTCCGTTCCTTGTCACATTCCTTTGCTCAATATCATTTTAATAGCAACAAATCCTAAAAAGTAAAATGATTAATATGCAAAAAAAGGTGGAAGCCAACCGGCTTCCACCTTTTTTATACCATTATTTAATAGTCACCATCGTAGCCCCAAACCCATATTCTTGGAAAGAGGCATCCTGATAACGGCAATTACTATATTTCCGTTTCAATTCATCAATGACAGCCTTTCGAAGTACACCATCTCCCTTGCCATGAATAAAGACAATCTTTTGTTCACGCTTATTCTTATAGGCTTCCATCACTTCGCGAAACTTATCCAATTGATAATTCAGTATTTCAGCATTGCCCATCCCTCGAGTATCATCCAGCAAAGAATCAATATGAAGATCTATCTCAATAATTCCGCTCTTTCCACCATGAGTAGTATGGTTTGGTTTCACAATAGGTTGTGACTTCGGTTTATCTACAGACTTCTTCTGTAACAAAGCTTTTTGAATTTCCTCCGCCGAAACATATACTTGTTTGGCAGGCATATCATCTTTCACAATGTCATAAATCAAAGCCGGTTCTTCAAAGAAATCAGAATCGCTAAATGTATGGAGTTTATAGAACTTCACGGTATCGATCCGTAACTCCACACTAACAGCCGGTTTGATAGCCGCAGGCTTACCGTCCTTGAAAGCGATCAACTGAACAGCCACCCGCTCCATATCATTCAGTACATCTTTGGTGAACTCTTCCAACAGCAATTTTGTATTAGGCTCCACCAAACCATGCGAACGGTTCTTCCATGCTTTTCCTTCGGCACTCAAATAAGTGTAATACAAATAATAATTGCTATCATTTACCAGATAAGTTTCAAAAGGAGTAGTCATCATCGCTTTTGCGTCTTCGGGCACATAAGCCAAAAATACATTCAAAGTATCTCCTCCACGCACCTCCGGCTGACGTTGAATAACAGGCATCTCCGGTTTTACCGGTTTAACAGGTTCTTCCGGTTTCGGAGCAGACGAACTGGGTTTACGCCTCATATTATAGCCATCTGTTTCAATCACTACACACTCGCGTATCGGCATCGGAATATCAAACCCATCCGCATCTTCTACCAACACAAAATCCTTTCCCTGGAATCCAGTTACGATTCCACCGCCTACCTCACTAAGAAAGCGTACTTTATCTCCTATTTTCATTATTGTATATCCAATTAAAAATCAAACTCAAAAAAACAAGTAACAAAGATAGAGATTTCTATGGAATTAAATGGTGATTCGGTCCTAAAAACAAACCGTCTGCCTTTATTCCTCTTTTTATTGTAACTTTGCATACGAAATACGAAACAGATGATCTAAAATTCACCATTAACGACGAAAACCGATGAAAGAACTTATTAAAGTCATTGCTTTTGATGCAGACGATACCTTGTGGAGCAATGAACCTTTTTTCCAGGAAATAGAGAAACAATATACAGACCTATTAAAGCCTTATGGCACTTCTGAAGATATTTCAGCCATTTTATTTCAAACAGAAATGAATAATCTGAAATATCTCGGCTATGGCGCCAAAGCCTTCACCATTTCTATGGTAGAGACAGCTTTGCATGTGAGTGGACAAAAGATTTCAGGTACAGACATCCAACATATTATTGAATTAGGCAAATCATTACTTAAAATGCCTATTGAACTATTGCCGGGAGTAAAAGAAACGCTTAAAGTATTGAAAGAGAAAGGAAAATACAAATTAGTAGTTGCCACTAAAGGAGATTTGCTTGATCAGGAGAATAAGCTGGGACGTTCCGGATTAGCCTCTTATTTCGATCACATTGAAGTGATGTCCGATAAAACAGGGAAAGAATATCAACGAATGTTGAATATCTTACAGATTGCTCCTTCCGAATTTGTCATGATTGGCAATTCTCTAAAATCGGACATTCAACCTGTTCTATCGCTGGGAGGATATGGCATACATATTCCTTTTGAAGTGATGTGGAAACATGAAGTAGTAGACACATTCACACATGACCATCTGAAACAGGTGAAAAGATTTGATGAGTTGCTGCTTTTGTTTTAAACAAGTTCTATTCTTTCTTCAGATAAGCTTCAAATCTGAAGAAAGAAATCAGTAAACAATGCCATCTTATTGGAATACAATATGTTTTTTATCTCCAAAACCGTATATACTTATCTTTCTCACGCTCCAACGCACCTTCATCGACACAATCATCCAACCGGAACCATGAATGTTCTATCAATGAGCCTCTCTTTTTAGCAGACTTATCCCAATTTCCTATCACTTGTCCTTCATGAAGAACAATCGGATAAAACAGCCCATTATTGGTAAATGCTTTCGAGTAATGCTCTTTAGGCAAAACGTCTGTCCGGTCTTTATAGCCAAGCAAATATTCATCATAAGAAGGAAGAAGATGCAAACTGCCGGTAACTTTTCCACGAGTCCGGCAATCTTCATGAATATACCATGTCTGTCCATTCCATTCTTCTGCTGTTAATTCCGAATCAATCAAGTAAATAGCTTGACGTGCATCTGTAATAGGCAACCCCGACCACCAGACAAAATCTTGCAAAACAGCAGGAGCATGACTACGAAAATAACTTCTAGCCAAACGAGCCAAAGACTCATCTTTGGTCAATTCCGGCACCGGCGGAACACGCTCTTCCAAAAGCGCATACGTACATTTACTTCCTTTATCTTCCCCACTACATACAATCCCCACCTGCTCCGCACGAGCCATAAAGCGGGTCATACGATGATTATCCGCTACAATCCCCGAACGGTTAAAATGCTCGGCAATCTCCTGCCTCGTCAAGCTTTTCTTCCCACAAAGAATTTTCTCCAACAGATTATGACTTTTCGTATAGAGTTCTTCAGAAATTTCCAAATCATGCCCTTTCGCATAAGACTCATTAGCAGATATAATGCGCCCGGCAGAAAGTTTCAACATCCACCGGATATCTTCTGCTGCTACGAGATGCCATGTCGGACGCATTACATGAGTCCGCAAGATTTCACCGTCACGCAGTGCTTTTTCCACAGTTTGAATCGTTGCTGACTTCAAACGCATCCCCACTGCCCATTTCACCATGGAATAATTCTGCGCCTGCATAGCTCCCATCCAGGACACAAGTTCCTTGGGTTGAGAGAAAAGAGGACTTAATAACTGTTGGTTGAGTAAACGTATATTCGGTATTTTCATTTTAATTTATTGCTATTTTATCAATATAAAACAATAAGGCACACAACGATTTTAGTTTCGTGAGCTTATTATTAGTATATTGCAAATATAAAATTTCTTTCCATACAAATCATTGTTAATGATAAAAAGAATAAATAAGAAGATACAGATATTGACTCAACTCCCTAGCCAAGAGTCAAAACCAGTTGGAAGTCTCCGAATAAATCTCTACTTTTGTACTCCATAACAAAGAATAGATCAAGAAATGATGCTCTATAAACTCATCCCTCCTTCAGTAGTAACAGCAACTATCCAGTTGCCGGCTTCTAAAAGTATCAGTAATCGTGCATTAATCATCAATGCGCTGGGCAAAGGTATTTATCCTCCTGAAAACCTGTCCGATTGTGACGATACACAGGTGATGATAAAAGCTCTCACCGAAGGGAAAGAGACGATTGACATCATGGCTGCGGGCACTGCTATGCGTTTCCTTACCGCCTATTTAAGTGTGACTCCGGGGGAACGGACAATCACAGGAACAGCCCGTATGCAGCAACGCCCGATACAGATATTAGTCAATGCGCTCCGGGAATTAGGAGCTGAAATAGAGTATACCCGCAATGAAGGATATCCTCCCCTCCGCATCAAAGGTGCAGAATTGAAAGGAAACGAAATAACACTGAAAGGAAATGTCAGTTCCCAATATATATCTGCTCTATTGATGATAGGTCCGGCACTCAAAGACGGTTTGACTTTGCATTTAAGCGGGGAGATAATTTCCCGTCCTTATATCAATCTTACATTGCAACTGATGCAGGACTTTGGAGCCAAAGCCGCATGGACTTCTCCCAATAGCATTTCCGTTGCTCCACAACTCTATCAGAGCATTCCTTTCAAAGTGGAAAGTGACTGGAGCGCAGCTTCCTATTGGTATCAGATTGCCGCCTTATCTCCCAAAGCAGAAATTGAATTATTGGGGTTGTTTCCTAACAGTTATCAGGGAGATAGCCGGGGAGCAGAAGTTTTCTCACGCTTAGGTATAACTACCGAATTTACATCGCAAGGTGTGAAACTGAAAAAAACAGGCAAAGCGCCGGAAAGACTGGAAGAAGACTTTGTCGACATTCCGGATTTGGCACAGACATTCGTTGTTACCTGTGCCTTGCTGAATATCCCTTTCCGTTTCACCGGATTACAAAGCCTGAAAATAAAAGAGACTGAGCGTATTGCCGCCCTGCGAGCCGAGCTTAAAAAGCTGGGATATGTGATCGAGGAAGAAAATGACAGTATATTAATGTGGAATGGCGAACGATGTGAACCGGAAGAAACTCCGGTGATTGAAACCTACGAAGACCATCGGATGGCAATGGCATTTGCACCGGCAATTATCCGCCATCCCAATTTACTTATTGCCGATCCGCAAGTCGTTACCAAATCATATCCCGGATACTGGGAAGATTTGAAGCAGGCCGGATTTCAGGTTATAAACGAAGGCTAATTTTCATACACTGTGGAAGATTTCAACAAATATACTTCCCACATCAACTACTCCCCTATTGTAGATTTTGTATTACAGCAGGGGAAGCAGACCTATTATAAGAAAGGAGACTACTTTTCCCGCCAGGGAGAAGTATGCAAAACAATGGGATTCGTCAGTTCCGGTTCTTTCCGGTACTGTTGCACCAACAGTGTAGGCGAAAACAGCATTGTAGGCTATACTTTCGATCATTCTTTTGTTGGCAACTATCCGGCTTTTCAGTTACAAGATAAATCAAATGTAGATATACAAGCCTTGTGCGACTGTTCGGTATACGTAATCAATTATCAGCAATTGGCAGCCTTCTACGATACCAACGACGCTCACCAAAAGTTAGGACGCCGCATCGCAGAAGCGTTATTGTGGGAAGTCTACGACCGGATGATTTCAATGTACAGCCTGACACCGGAAGAACGCTATCTTGAAATTATCAACCGTTGTCCCGACATACTGAAACTGATAACTTTAAAAGAACTGTCTTCCTATCTTCTAATTCGTCCCGAAACATTAAGTCGTATCCGAAGAAAAGTCGTACAAAAATAAATTCTTGATTTCAATCAAGAGTTTATTTATTCCCTACCCTTACTTTTGCGGGCAAACAAAGTATACGGTATTTCATGAAAAAAATTATAATTATAGGTGCAACTTCCGGCATCGGTCGTGGATTGGCAGAAGTCTATTCTCAAGAAGATTATCTTATCGGCATTACCGGTCGCAGGGAAAATCTATTAGAAGAGGTATGCGCCCGGGACAAAGACAAACTATTCTATCAAGTGTGCGACATCACCGATACACAAGCTACCATTTCATCCCTCGAAACTCTCACTCAAAAGATGGGTGGAATGAATATATTGATTATCTGTGCCGGGACCGGAGAACTAAATCCCGAACTCTCCTACCAATTGGAAGAACCTACCTTACTAACGAACGTGATAGGATTCACCAACATCGCAGACTGGGGTTTCCGATATTTCGAACAGCAAAAAAGCGGGCATCTGGTTACTATTTCCTCTGTTGGAGGTACACGCGGCAGTGGCATCGCTCCTGCCTACAATGCGTCGAAAGCCTATCAAATCAACTACATGGAAGGATTACAACAAAAAGCAACTAAATCTCCTTATTCTATTTACACTACCGATATTCGTCCCGGATTTGTAGACACCGCTATGGCAAAAGGAGAAGGATTGTTTTGGGTTACTCCCGTTGATAAAGCCGTGAAACAAATTAAAAAGGCTATTTCTAAAAAGAAAAAAGTAGCTTTCATTTCCAAAAGATGGAGATATGTAACTATCCTGTTTCGTCTGTTGCCATCTGCTATTTATTGCCGGATGTAAAACTCTTCTCATTTGCCATCTTCCACATATTGAGAAAAGAGGCTTTGGTGATTTCTACAACCTTATCCCAATTCAGCCGGTCTGCATGATCGGAAGGCTGGTGATAATCAGGATGCCCGTCTGTATGATACCAGATGATCGGAATACCTACTTTGGCAAACGAACCGTTATCACTTCCTCCTATCGGATTTTCCCAAGCACGATAATCCGGTTCCAATTGCAAACCGTATTTTCTGATATCCTCTTTCAACCAATCCTCAAAGACCGGATGGGCGGCTGTGTAGAAATAAACGACCTGTTTGGGCTGTTGAGGTTTGTTGTTACGACCAATCATGTCAAAGTTCAGATAGCCTTTGATTTGAGACAGGAAAGGACAAGTTTGTACAAAATATTTAGAGCCAAGCAGTCCTTTTTCTTCTCCATCCCAAAAAGCAAAAATTACATTTCTTTCGGGTTGCTGCCCACTGGCTAAAAAGGCTCTTGCTATTTGCAACACTGCCGATACACCGGAAGCATTATCGTCAGCACCATTGTATATTTGGTCGCCATCGAGTGCTGGATCGATACCTAAATGGTCGAAATGAGCCCCCACAATCACATATTCTTTGGTGTTTTTGCCGGGAATCATTCCCAACACATTTCTCATGGAAAGCTTCTGGTGAACTTCCTGTTTCAGTTTAGCTATAGAATCTGGATGCACTTCCAGACGTCCTTTTTTCTGACGTTCTTTACGGTAAGCATCAAAAGGCTGGAAATAGCTGTCAGCCAAAGGCGATACTCCCATCCATTGCAACAAAGAAACAATATATTCTGAAGTCACACGCGAACCGTGAAACCCAGCCTCACGCCCTTGCAATTCATCACTAGCCAAAAAATTGATAGCAGCCTCGGCAGAGGAACGGTTGATCCTCTGCAACCCTTTTTCTACGTTAGTTTGGGCCGATAACAACAATGGAAAATTACACAAAAGAGAAAGAAGCAGCATATTTTTCTTCATGATATATATAAGATTTAAGAAACAATCGTCCATACTTTACTTATTTTCAATTATCCAGTTTTTATCATTCAAGATATTTCTATTACAATCATCTGCTCCCGGATTATCATTAAAAGAAATCCGATATTGGCGGGGAGGGGTCGGATAATAAATAGCAGGTTCCGGCACTTGCCCCAAGGAATCAAACAGGGTATTCAAAGCACCCTCATCCAACTGATTCGAGTGACAATAAAGATGTCCCAACAGACTTCCTTGCGGTACCATTAAACGAGTTAGCTGATTATGTTCACAACGCAATTCACTGATATTAGGATGATCGGATAGATCAAGTTCGGTCAATTTATTGTATGAGCAACTTAATTCCCTTAAAGAAGGGCAACATTTCAATATATCAGTAATTGATTGGAAAGCACACCCTTGTATCAATATCGCAGAAATTGAAGTATTCTCGTTCAATTCCAAATGTGACAATACTTCATTAGAACTCAAATCAATATCGCGCAATGCCGGCAAGTTTTTAAGGGAAAGGGAAGAAAAACCATTATAAAAACAATATAAACTTCTCACTTCCGGATGATTGCCAAACTCTATTGAAGCCAATTTGGGATTAGAATAAACGTGTATAGACTGCAATCGGAAACAATCCTCAATCTCCAAATGTTCCAAATCAGCGAAACTACCGATATTAATACTTTCCACATTAGGACAGAAGGTATTCAAGTCCAATTCGCGAGTATCAGAAATGCTATTCAAAGCCAGAGATTTCATTTGTGGCATATTTCCCAAATAAAGATTACTCAAAGGAAGAAGCAAACCACTTATATCGATAAATTGCAGCTCTTCAGCCCAAATCCTCACTTCATATACTCCTTTATTTCCATATTTATATCTCACTCCGCCATTCATTGAAGAAGGATTTTCTATTTTCTGTATACGACCGTTTCCCCAATCTATCACCATTCGTCCTCCACTTGCTACGATGTCCAACTGCCGCCAGTCTCCTACAACATTTACTGTAAAGCGAATCGTGTTTTCATCTGTCAATGCCGGAAAATCAAAATCATCTCCAAACACTCTGTTATCAGTATCTTTACAGGCAGCAAGAGTAGTGAATAAGATAACCACCCACATACTCCGAACGAATAATACACTCTGTCTTTTCATCTTGTATTTAAGTTGGTAACATACAAAAGTACGAAAGAAATAGATAGCATACAAAATTTATAAGTAACTTTGCACAAAATTGATTGGTAACTGTTATATTATCATGTGGATACTTATTATAAGTCTGGTGCTGCTGGGTGTCATTGCGCTGATAGCCGGGATCATCCGCAACAAAAGACTGCAAAAGAAAATAGAAAAAGGCGAACTGGACCGTATGCCGGAAGTGAAGGAAGTAGATGCAGAATGCTGCGGACAACACGAAGTATGCGAACGGGATAGCCTGCTGGCAGCTGTCAGCAAAAAGATAGAATACTACGATGACGAAGAACTGGACCAGTTCATTGGCAGGACAGGAGATGCGTATACAGAAGAAGAGACAGAAATGTTTCGGGATGTATTGTATACGACACTGGATGTAGAAGTGGCGGGATGGGTACGTAGCCTTCAGCTCCGTGGCATTGAATTACCGAATGATCTCAAAGATGAGGTCTTTCTGATTATCGGAGAAAGAAGAACATGAATCTACTACAATATACATTCTTTCAACATGCCCTGCTGGGAAGTCTGTTGGCAAGCATTGCTTGTGGGATTATCGGTACATATATTGTAACCCGCCGCCTGGTATTTATCAGCGGAGGAATCACTCATGCTTCTTTCGGAGGAATCGGATTAGGATTGTTTGCCGGAATTTCCCCGATACTCTCGGCAGCCGTATTCTCGGTATTATCTGCTTTTGGTGTCGAGTGGCTTAGCAGGAGGAAAGATATGCGCGAAGATTCTGCCATTGCAGTATTCTGGACGTTAGGGATGGCACTCGGAATTATGTTCAGCTTCCTGTCACCGGGATTTGCGCCCGACCTGTCGGCTTACCTCTTCGGCAATATCCTGACCATCAACCCAATCGACTTATGGATGCTCGGCATATTGGCACTGATACTGACCGGATTCTTTTATCTGTTTATCCGCCCTATCGTATATATTGCCTTTGACCGTGAGTTTGCACGTTCGCAAAAGATTCCGGTAGAGATATTCGAATATGTGTTGATGATGTTCATTGCGCTGACCATTGTAGCCTGCCTGCGTATGGTAGGCATCGTACTCGCCATTTCTCTTCTCACCATTCCACAGATGACAGCCAACTTGTTCACTTATAGTTTCAAGAAGATTATCTGGTTATCAATCGGCATCGGTTTCTTGGGCTGCCTAGGTGGATTATTTATTTCTTATCACTGGAAAGTTCCTTCGGGAGCTTCCATCATATTCTTCTCTATCCTGATTTACGCCGTTTGTAAAATCGGAAAGAGTTGTTGCAGGAAAAAGTCATAATAATAGATAGTATATGGAAATCAAAATTCAATCACTGGAAAGTATCCATGAAGCAGCCCGTGAATTTATCGCTGCTATGGGCGACAACACTGTATTTGCTTTATACGGAAAGATGGGTGCCGGCAAAACGACATTTGTCAAAGCGCTCTGCGAAGAATTGGGCGTAACGGATGTTATCACTTCTCCTACTTTTGCCATTGTCAACGAATACCGTTCGGACGAAACCGGAGAATTAATCTATCACTTCGATTTTTACCGTATCAAGAAACTAAGCGAAGTGTATGACATGGGCTACGAAGACTATTTCTACAGTGGCGCTCTCTGCTTTATCGAATGGCCAGAACTGGTAGAAGAATTACTTCCGGGAGATGCCGTAAAAGTAACGATTGAAGAACTGGAAGACGGAAATAGAGTAATCAGACTATGACCGGACAATATATCGTACAAGGAATATTTGCGCTAGCAGGAATCGTCTCCCTGCTGGCGTCATTGTTGAACTGGAACTGGTTCTTTACAACGCGCAACGCACAAACCATTGTCCGGAATGTAGGACGCAACCGGGCAAGGCTTTTCTATGGGATACTGGGAATTATCATCATTGGAATGGCTGTATTCTTCTTTGTGGAAACACGGAAAGCCATAGAAGGATAATATGTTTTTAAGAGAATCCTTTTGTTTTCTTCCCTTTTTTTACTATTTTTGTATGAAAGGAGGATAGAAAAGTGAAAACTACCAATGAATATCTTACAAAAATTCGCCAATTCAAACAGCAGTTTGCCGAGAAATATGGAATTATTTCTATCGGTATCTTTGGTTCTGTTGCCCGTGGAGAGCAACATGAAGAGAGCGATTTGGATGTTTTTGTTGAACTAAAAGATCCGGACCCTTTTATTATGTTTGATATTAAAGAAGAACTGGAACGTATATGTAACTGCAAAATAGACCTCCTTCGTTTGCGTAAAAACCTCCGTTCACTTATTTCCCAAAGAATAGCAAGAGATGGAATATACGCTTAAAGAAGAAATCCAAGACAAGTTTCTCCAAATATCAGAATCAATATCTATCATTGAAGAAAGGTGTAAGAACATTCAGAACGTAGATGATTTTTTGTTATCACCTTGGGGAATGACCATCTTGGACGCATGCATCATGCGAATCCAAGTGATAGGAGAAACAATTAAAGCTGTTGACGACAAAACACAAAAGAACTTTCTTAAAGATTATCCCCAAATTCCATGGGCAAAGGTTATTGGATTAAGAAATATCATTTCTCATGAATATGCCAACATTGACTACGAGATTATCTGGGTAGTCATACAAAAACATCTTCCTCCTTTAAAAGAGACAGTTGAACAAATTATAAAAGACTTATCATAACAGTTGTCGTGACTTCATCTCCAGATACTTATTAATCACATCAATCGAAAGATTCTCCGGTGTAGTTAATAAAGAATAGATTCCATGTTGTTTCAAAGTAGATACAATCAGCCGCTTCTCATAAGCGAACTTTTCTGCAATCACGTGACGATAGTAGCTTTCCGTATCTTTTGCCGGTTGGGCGATATATTCCTTCAAATCGGCATCTTCAAAAAAGACTACGAGCAAACGGTGCTGGCGGTTTAGTTGTTTCAGGTAAGATAATTGACGGTTCATTCCTCCTATACTCGAGAAGTTAGTATATAGTACCAGCAAGCTACGTTTACTGACATGTTTGTTCAAATGAACGCAAAGAGCAGAGAAGTCTGTCTCCCCGAAAGAGGTTTGCTGACTATAAAGACTTTCCAGCAATGTCTGCATATATCCCGATTGCTTGGAAGCAGGCACGAAAGTATCAAAGTGTTCATCGAAAGTCACTAATCCGGCTTTATCTTCTTTCCGCATAGCAACATACGAAAGCACCAGCGAAGCATTAATTGCATAATCCAGCAAGGTCATTCCACAGAAAGCTTGCTGCATCACTCTACCTTTATCGATCACATTATAAATCTGCTGAGAGCGTTCGTCCTGATACACATTCACCATAAGTTCATGCCGACGGGCACTTGCTTTCCAGTTAATCGTACGGTAATCATCCCCCTTTACATACTCTTTAATCTGCTCAAACTCCGTATGATGTCCAACCTGGCGAATACGTTTTATTCCCAATTCTGTCAGATTATCACTTATTGCCAGCAATTCATATTGATGGAGCATCAGATATGACGGGTACACTTTGATGTCCAAAGGTTCTGCACAAGTATAGCGCCGAGACACCAAACCAATTTTTCCGGTCACAAAAACTCTGATATGCCCGAAAGAATAAACACCACGATGAGTAGGTCGAAGACGATAGGTAACTGTTTTTCCCTCGTTTGCTCCAAGCTTCACCTGAAAGTCGACATCACGTTTCTGAAAGATAAAAGGTATCTCATCTATGATTTCTAAAGATACAGGATGCGGATAACTACTTTCTACCCGAATACTTACTTCATTTTCGTCGCCATTAGAGAAACGGTCGGCACACTGGCGGAAAGCACGAATTCCACGAATACGATAAAGAGAATATACGTCTGCCAGTACCACCAAAAGCAAGACAAAGAGTGCCCACTGCCCGATAACAAAGAACGGAGCAAAAACATATCCGCT
>OFHM01001347.1_pt1 | contig 16276 bp, 10 predicted proteins | sample 1521311 | NCBI WGS metagenome assembly OFHM01 (sample SAMEA3504083, study PRJEB24116) | mouse gut metagenome | biome: mouse gut; feature: mouse-associated habitat; material: faeces | place: Denmark | collected 2011 | reverse complement strand
ATACGATCCTGTCCGACACCGGCTTCTGGGGTTATGCGGCCACCCTGGGCCCGAACCGGGAGGATTACCAAAAGGCCATCGATCTGGCGCCATCCGTGAAGCCCTTCCGGCACACTTATCTCCATGAGGAAAAATACCGGAAACTGGCCAAACAGATACTGGCAGAGGATCCCGTGCTGCAGAAAGTTTTCCGGTAACCGGCTCCGGCCGGTTTGCCGTGGAAGCAGCCGCGGACTCCGGATTTATTTATCATGTATATAATTCGCAATGCTGAATTCCTGATAAAGCCTCGCCCTGACCTCCATGTCCTGCACGGCAAGCTTCGCCTCATCGTCCCGTCCCAATTCATATAACTTTGCCAGCAATAAGGTCAGCTTTGCTTCCCCCTTCTTTTCACCCTTCTTTTCACCCCTTTTCTCTCCGCGTGCTTCCAATAAATTAATATATTCACACATCATGATTTTTTCCTCCCCCTGTTGTTTATCCAAAAGTTTTTCTGCCTCTTCCCGAAACCTTCTATCTCCGGTCACAGCCTCCATCATGTCACACAGCGCTTCCAAATGGATAATTTTCTGATCACTGCGGCGCTCGAAGCTGCCCTCATTGAGATAATCCGCCACGAATCCAATATCGCTGACGAACCTCTTTCGAATATCCGGGCACAAATTGTTCATTCGATAAATCTTCACACGGATATCGTCTATCAGCCGCAACTCTTCCGCAGGCACTCCGTTTTTACCCAAAAGATCAGAAAGGCTCTGTGGGATGCGGTTCGTCCTTCCTGTCCAGGCGATGACGATATCGATTACCGCGTATACGGGAACACTGCTTTCCAACTGGTGCCTGTAGACACCTCCCTGGTAGGAAATATTCCGTAAAATCTGCCGTTCCCTGGGCTGCGTTTCATTTTCAATGATATACTGAGCGACAATGCAGCCCTGTTCCACCAGATACCTGCTGACATCGCAGAGCTGGTTATGAGGCTTTTTCCCCTGATAGAAGCTCTCCGTAGGGGCGGGCTGCGTATTTTCCGCGCTGAGCCGCTGCTTTCCGCCGTATACCAATGCATTAATACAATCCGCAAATACATCAGCATAGGACATCAGCACTTTCTCTGTAATGTCTTTTTCCGCCATAGATCCCTCCCGCCACATTTTATCCGGGAGTTCCATGAAAACTCCCGCCGGTTATTTTGAAATAAAAGCAGGAATTTTCTGATTTACAAGAAAGTCAAGTCGAATCATAGAACAACTTTGGATGAAAATCTGCTTTGAGATCAGCTTAGCACAAGAAAGGCTTTTTTTCAATCATTTTTTGAAAAAAAGCCTTCTGGAAAATGCTGAAAAAAATTCCCTGCCTCATTGCACCGTCAGGCCGGAGTATCCCATCAGGCTCTCGTCCACAGCCCTGGCTGCTTCCCTTCCTTCCCGGATCGCCCATACCACCAGAGACTGCCCCCTGTGCATATCCCCGGCAACGAAAACATTTTCTCTGGCGGTGCCATAGCTTCCCTCCGCCGTCTTTACATTCATGCGTCCATTCAGCTCCACGCCAAATGCCTCCGCCACATAGGCTTCCACCCCCAGAAAACCCGCCGCAATCAAAACCACATCCGCCTCCAGCACCTGCCCGCTGCCCGGAATCTCCTTACTATGCATGCGTCCTGTGGCAGCATCTCTCTCCCAGGCAAGTCTCACAATCTCCACCCCGGTCAGCCTTCCCTCCTGATCCTTTTGAAATGCCTTCACGGTAGCCTCATAGATCCGCGGATCCTGCCCGTATAACGCAATAGCCTCCTCCTGGCCGTAGTCTGTCTTGCAGACCCTTGGCCATTCCGGCCATGGATTATTCTCCGCCCTGGTATCCGGTGCCTTGGGCATCATCTCCACCTGAACCACGCTCTTCGCCCCGTGCCGGAGAGCCGTGCCCACACAATCATTCCCGGTATCCCCTCCGCCGATGATCACCACATTTTTGTCCTTCGTGTCCACATACTTCTTATCCGCAAAATCTGAATCCAACAGGCTCTTCGTATTTGCCTTCAAAAAATCCACCGCGAAATAAATCCCCTTCGCATCCCGCCCGGGCGCATCAATATCCCGGGGACGGGATGCGCCGCAGGCCAATATTACTCGGTCAAAATCACGCAGCAGCTGCTCCGCCTTCATCCCTCTCCCCACATCCACACCGGTGACAAAGGTAATCCCCTCCGCTTCCATCACGCTGCGCTTCCGCTCCACAATCCGCTTCTCCAGCTTCATGTTCGGAATACCGTACATCAACAGTCCGCCGATGCGATCAGAGCGCTCAAATACCGTCACCATATGGCCCCGGCTGTTGAGCTGGTCCGCTGCCGCCAGACCGGAGGGGCCGCTTCCCACCACCGCTACCCGCTTCCCGGTGCGCACCTTCGGCGGTCTGGGAGCCGCATATCCCTTCCCGTAGGCATTTTCAATAATGGCATACTCATTTTCCTTCGCTGCCACCGGATCCCCGTTCAGCCCGCAGGTACAGGCAGCCTCGCATAGCGCAGGGCACACCCTGGAGGTAAATTCCGGAAAATTGTTCGTTTTCTTCAACCTCTGATACGCCTGCTGCCAGTTTCCCGTATACACCAGGTCATTCCACTCCGGAATCAGATTGTGCAGAGGACAGCCGCTGGCCATCCCCCCAATCATCATCCCGGACTGACAGAACGGCACTCCGCATTCCATACACCGGGCCCCCTGGCGCTGCTGCTCCGCTCTTCCCAGATGCTCATGGAATTCCCCGAAATGCCGGATCCTCTTAAGCGGCTCCTCCGCCCTGCTCACTTCCCTCTCATATTCCATAAAACCTGTCGGCTTACCCATGCTTCTTCCTCTCCTTCCACTTCCCCATTCATTTATCTCACTACTTCTAAGAAATTTTCCCTCCCCAAAGAACGTTGCCCGGACCGGGCAAAGTCCCCCGCCCCATCCGCCGTCCCTAAAGCATTATCCGCTCTATTTCCTCGTATTCGCGTAAAACGCCTCAATCTGCGCCTGCTCCGCACTCAGCCCCTTCTCCTCCATCTGCACGATGGTCTTCAAAACCCGCGCATAATCATACGGAATAATCTTCTTAAACTTCGGCACATATGCCTCGAAATCCTCCAGGATCTTTTTTCCCTTGGCGGAATTGGTCAGCCGCACATGCTCCTGAATCATTTCCTTCAGCTCCAGCACATCATATTTGGAGGTAAGCTCGCCGGAGGACACCATCTCCTTATTCAGGCGTTTGTACAGATCATTACCCTCGTCCAGCACATAGGCAATCCCGCCGCTCATGCCCGCCGCGAAATTTTTCCCTGTCCTTCCCAGAACCACCACACGTCCGCCGGTCATATATTCACATCCGTGATCTCCCACGCCTTCCACCACCGCTATGGCGCCGGAATTCCTCACGCAGAAGCGCTCCCCTGCCACACCGTTTATAAATGCTTTTCCGCTGGTGGCGCCGTACAGAGCCACATTGCCGATGATAATATTCTCCGAAGCTTCAAATCTGCATCCCCTGGGCGGATATACGATCAGTTTCCCGCCGGAAAGTCCCTTGCCGAAATAGTCATTGCTGTCTCCCACCAGTTCCAGAGTCAATCCGCAGGGAATAAAAGCCCCGAAGGATTGGCCGCCCGCTCCCCGGCAAAGCACATGGTAGGTATCTTCCTTCACGGAATCGCCCAACCTCCTGGTGATCTCGCTTCCCAGCATAGTGCCGAAGGCCCTGTCCGTATTGGAGACATTCACCTCAATACTTCTCCTCTGCCCCGCCAGGATGGCTTTCCGCAGCTGTTTTAGGAGAACTCTCTCATCCAACGTTTTTTCCAGCTGAAAATCAAATACCTGCTTCGGGTCAAATATCACCTTTTGTCCACACTCCTCGTGGGAACCTGAGAGAATCTGAGCCAGATCCACCTGCGCCTGCCTGGGGTTCAGTCCCTCCTTCATTTTCAGCAGATCCGTCCGCCCCACCAGTTCATCCACACTGCGCACGCCCAGCGCCGCCATATATTCCCGAAGCTCCCGGGCCACAAACCTCATAAAATTTTCCACATATTCCGGCTTTCCGCGGAATTTTTTACGCAATTCCGGATTCTGGGTGGCCACGCCTACCGGACAGGTGTCCAGATTGCAGACCCGCATCATGACACATCCCAGCGTCACAAGAGGCGCAGTAGCAAAGCCGAACTCCTCCGCTCCCAGAATAGCCGCGATCGCTACATCCCTTCCGCTCATGAGCTTTCCGTCCGTCTCTATCCGCACCTTCCCCCGCAATCCGTTCCTGATCAGAGTCTGATGAGTCTCCGCCAGACCCAGCTCCCAGGGCAGGCCCGCATTGTGAATGGAACTTCTGGGAGCCGCACCGGTTCCTCCGTCATAGCCGCTCACCAATATCACCTGTGCGCCGGCCTTGGCCACACCTGCCGCCACCGTGCCCACACCTGCCTCGGACACCAGCTTTACGGAAATCCGTGCATCCTTATTTGCATTTTTCAAATCATAAATCAATTGTGCCAGATCTTCAATGGAATAGATATCATGGTGAGGCGGCGGGGAAATCAGGGAGACACCCGGCGTGGAATGTCTGGTCCTTGCGATCCACGGATAAACCTTTCCTCCCGGCAGATGGCCGCCTTCGCCGGGCTTTGCACCCTGCGCCATCTTGATCTGAATCTCCTTCGCGCTCACAAGATAACGGCTGGTAACACCGAATCGTCCGCTGGCTACCTGCTTGATGGCGGAGCAGCGGTCCTCTCCGTCCGGTCCCCTTTCCAGCCGTTCCAGCTCTTCTCCGCCCTCGCCGGAATTGCTCTTGCCATGGAGTCTGTTCATGGCGATGGCCAATGTCTCATGGGCCTCTTTGGAAATGGAGCCGTAGGACATGGCCCCTGTCTTAAACCGGGTAACGATTGCCTCCACCGGCTCTACCTCCTTAAGCGGAACCGGATTATCCGGATAACGAAAATCCATCAGGCCCCTGAGATTGCGGACGGAATGCTCGTCGTTGACCATGGCGGTATACTGCTTAAACATACCGTAATCTCCCCGCCTGGCGGCCTGCTGCAGCATATGAATCGTCTGGGGATTGTACAGATGCTCATCCCCGCCGCTTCTCATCTTGTGATGTCCCGGGCTGTCCAGCGTCAGATCACTGCCCAGGCCCAGCGGATCAAATGCCTGAGAATGAAGCGCATCCACCTGTTTTTCCAAATCCGTTAATCCGATACCGCCCACCCGGCAAACCGTATTGCTGAAATACTTCGCAACCACCTCCGGCGCAATGCCGATTGCCTCGAAAATCTGAGAACCCTGGTAGGACTGGATTGTACTGATTCCCATCTTGGATGCAATCTTTACAATGCCATGCAGCACTGCATTATTATAATCATTTACCGCCGCATAATAATCTTTATCCAGCAGCGAATTGTCAATCAGCTCTTTAATGCTCTCCTGGGCCAGATAGGGATTCACCGCACAGGCACCATACCCCAGCAAGGTTGCAAAATGATGCACTTCTCTGGGTTCCCCGGACTCCAGAATCAACGCCACCCTGGTTCTCTTCTTCGTGCGCACCAGATACTGGTTCAGTGCGGATACAGCCAACAGAGAAGGAATGGCCACATGGTTTTCATCCACTCCTCTGTCCGACAGAATCAAGATATTCACCCCGTCCCGATAAGCCCTGTCCGCTTCCACGAAGAGTCTGTCGATGGCCCGCTCCAGTCGGGTATTTTTATAGTAAATAATGGGCAGCACCTCCACCCGGAAGCCCTCGGCCTTCATATTTTTGATTTTCAGCAGATCCGTGTTGGTCAGGATCGGATTGTTGACCCGCAGCACATTGCAGTTCCCGGGACTTTCCCGAAGGATATTGCCCTCGGTGCCGATATACACGGTGGTGGAGGTAACGATTTCCTCCCGGATGGCGTCGATGGGTGGATTGGTCACCTGGGCAAAAAGCTGCTTGAAATAGTGGAATAACGGGTGGTATGTTTTGCTCAGCACCGGCAGGGGAACATCCACTCCCATGGCAGCAATGGCCTCCGCCCCGTTCTTCGCCATAGGCAGGATGCTGGTCTTCAGCTCATCATAAGTATAACCGAAGGCTTTCTGCATCTTCTGCCTCTCTTCCGGGCTGTACTCCGGCACACGCTGGTTGGGAATCTTCAAATCCTTCAAAAAGACCAGATTGTTGTCCAGCCACTCGCCGTAGGGTTGCCTGGAAGCATATTTTTCCTTCAATTCTTCGTCGGAAATCACCTTTCCCTGCACCGTGTCCACCAGCAGCATCTTCCCGGGGCGCAACCGCTCTTTCTTTCTGATCCCGGCGGGTTCTATCTCCAGCACGCCCACCTCCGAAGAAAGGATCAGCGTGTCATCCTCCGTAATCATATACCGGGAAGGACGCAGACCGTTGCGGTCCAGCACGGCTCCCATGATATCTCCATCTGAAAACAGGATGGATGCCGGCCCGTCCCAGGGCTCCATCATGGTGGCGTAATACTGATAAAAATCCCGTTTGTTCTGGGACATGGCCTTGTCGTTGGCCCAAGGCTCCGGAATGGCAATCATCACTGCAAGAGGCAAATCCATACCGCTCATCACCAGAAATTCCAGTGTGTTATCCAGCATGGCAGAATCGGATCCCGTTTTGCTGATGGCAGGCAGCACCTTGTGCATCTGTCCTTTCAGGTATTCGGATTCCATGTTCTCCTCTCTGGCCAGCATCTTGTCCGCATTTCCCCGAATGGTATTGATCTCCCCGTTGTGCACCATGAGGCGGTTGGGATGGGCGCGCTCCCAGCTGGGATTGGTATTGGTGGAAAAACGGGAATGCACCATGGCGATGGCTGATTCGTAATCTTCGCTCTGCAGATCGGCATAGAAAGTACGCAGCTGCCCCACCAGAAACATCCCTTTATACACGATGGTTCTGCTGGAAAAAGATACTACATATGTATCTTCTGAAGACTGTTCGAACAGGCGTCTGGCTATATAGAGCCTGCGGTCAAAGGCCAGCCCCTTCTCCACATCCGCCGGCTTTTTCACAAATCCCTGCATAATGTGAGGCATACATTCCACTGCGCTCTGCCCCAGCACATTGGGAAAGGTGGGCACATCTCTCCATCCCAGAAATTCCAGCCCCTCCTTCTCCACAATGATTTCGAACATCTTCTTCGCTTGGTTTCGCCGCAGCTCCTCCTGGGGAAAGAAGACAAAGGCTACGCCGTATTCCCGCTCGCCGCCCAGCGCAATGCCCGACGCCTTTGTCACTCTGGCGAAAAATTTGTGCGGAATCTGTGTCAGAATTCCCACACCGTCCCCGGTTTTGCCTTCCGCATCCCTACCGGCTCTGTGTTCCAGATTCTCCACGATCTTCAGAGCATTCGTCACGGTTGCGCGGCTTTTTTCACCTTTGATATTCACACAGGCGCCGATTCCGCAGCTGTCGTGCTCGAAGGACTCACGGTATAAAGGAGCTTTCGGCACGTTTCTTTTCGCATCAAACATATTTCTCTCCCTCTCTTCCTATAAAGACGGATGCTGCGGCACCTGTCGGACTCTTCCTGTTCCGTATTCTTCTACCGCAGACTATCCCTATCCCGACAAAAAAAGACGCAGCGGAAGCACCTCTGAGCGCTCCGTTGCGTCTTTACCGTCATACTATACTACACTTTTTCGGATTTGTAAATAAAGACTTTTATTAAAATTATCTGATTATTTGTCTTTTCTCCGTTTTCCTCTATATTGTCAGGCTTTTAACACTCGTTCACATAACTTAACTTCATGACATTAGCCGTAAACCGTATCGTATTTTTGGTTAATTTGTCAATTTACAAGATAGGAAATGTATAAGAAGATAGATATATAGTTTATTCTGTCGAAAACAGGCAATGATCTGAAACGGGACGGTAAATCATCATGACAATTACTTCTCTATATTATTTGGCATTTGTTGCCGCAGCCTTATTTTGTTATTATATAATTCCCCGAAAATGGCAATGGATAGAGTTACTGTTTTCCAGTATCGTATTCTACTGTCTTGCCGCTGTCCCCGGCACTCTGGTCTACCTATTGATTTCAACGGCAATGGCGTGGATCGTGACGAACGGATTGGACCGATATCGGGAAAAAGAAGGTTCCGGCACGCCGCTATTTTGGAAAGCGGCAATCGGGACAACGATTTTTCTGGATCTCGGATTGTGGTTTCTTTTGAAAGGAACTTCCTATGTCAAAATAACAGACTGGGTTGCCGCTCTGGGAATGGGGTATTATACCCTTCAGCTCATCGGCTACACAATCGATTGCTGTTGGGGAACTGCCAGGGCGCAGGCAAATCCTCTGAAGCTTCTTTTGTTTACATCATTTTTCCCGCAGATGATAACAGGTCCCATAAGCAGATACAGGGATTTGGAACGTATGTACGAAGGCCGGCGTTTTTCATACCTGAATCTTGCCCACGGAGCACAGAGAATCCTCTGGGGATACTTTAAAAAGCTTGTGATTGCCGAACGCGCGGGAGTAATGGTTGATGCGGTATGGGCAAACCCAGATGAATACGGCGGCCTTTTTACATGGATGGCTCTGATGCTTTATCCGATTCAGATGTATACGGATTTTTCGGGTTGTATGGACATTGTGCTTGGTACGGCGGAGATGTTTGGCATTAAGCTTGCCGAGAATTTCAGAAATCCGTTTCTGGCGCTGACCAGTCAGGAATTCTGGCAAAGGTGGCATATCACATTGGGAACCTGGGCAAAGGATTATGTGCTTTATCCGTTGCTGAAAACCAGGCTATTCATTAAAATGAATACCTTTTTTAAAAGAAAAGGCCATAAGAAGGCAGGAAAGTTTTTTACAACCTCATTGGGAATGCTTGCGCTGTGGCTGGTAATCGGCTTTTGGCACGGAGCTTATAAGTATATCGTGGGAGTAAGCCTCTGGTACTGGCTTGTGCTTCTGTTCGAGGAATACTCCTCCCCACTTTTGGGCCGACTCTATGCAAAAATGGGATGCGATACAGGCAGTTTCGGATTTCAATTTCTTCGGCGCATAAAGACATATTCTGTCTATGCAATCGGAGCGGTTTTTTTCAGGGCCGACAGCGTTCGGGACGGTATTCATTTCATCGGCAGGCTGATCGGGACTTTTTCCAGGAAAAATTGGAATCCATGGATTCTGTTTGACGGAAGTATACCGGCCTGGGCCATAACCGGTAAAAACTTAAATCTAATTGTCTTTGGGGTATTTGTTTTGGCAATTGCCGCTGTTTTAAGAGAACGTTACGGATACGCAAGAATATGGCTTGATAAACAGCCTCTTATGTTTCGATGGCCTGTGTACATGATATTCCTCTTTATCGTTATTTTGTATGGCAGATATGGCAGAGGATTTGAAGCTGCCGAATTCATTTATGGAGGATTCTAGGGATGATGAAAAAGATAAGGACCTTGATCCGGGCTATTTCCTTCTTTGCGGTATTATTTCTGCTCTATAAATTATGTTTAACGATTGTTACACCCAAAAGCTTTATGGAGAACGGCTTTCCGACTACCTCCACCTACAGCGACTTTTATGAACTGGATAAAAACACGGTTGATGTAATCTTTTTGGGCAGCAGTAATGCCGTGTGCGGCTTTATTCCTCAGGAGCTTTACAGTAAGTATGGAATTTCCGGTTACAATCTGGCCTGTGAACAGCAAAACTTATTCACATCCTATTATTGGCTCGAGGAAGCGCTGCGCTTTCAAAAACCCAGGACGGTAGTGTTGGATACCGCCATGCTTTATCTGTACGATAACGAAAATCTTGCAGCCTCTGTGGAAGGGCTTACCAGGAAAGCTTTTGACTTTATGAGATGGTCTCCGGTAAAATTAAAGGCCGTGATTCATATGCCGAAAATATGGGAGTCTTTATCCGTGAAAAGCTTTATCTTCCCAATGATTGCATATCACGAGCGCTGGGAAAGTATCAACCTCCATGATTTCAAATTGGATCAACTGAGCCGACACAGTCTATGGAAAGGCTATTTACCGTTGACAAGATACGCGGGTGTCGACGGCTTTGTACCGATTACGGAAGAACAGGCGCTTGCAGGCGGGGCAGATGCCGGCAATGTATTTATGCTGTCTTATCTGGATTCGATTGTCGCTTTGTGCGCGGAAAACAATATCGATCTGATCCTGACAATGGCGCCTTCCACCTTTGATGACGCAGGAAAATATCGGTTTCTTTCAGAATATGCATCTGAAAAGGGGATCACATATATTGATTTTAATGAGAAAACCGTGTATGAGGATTCCGCATTGGAATTCTTTGTGGACTGCCATGATGATGCCCATTGTAATCTGAACGGAGCGTTGAAGATAACGGATTACATAGGAAATATTATATATGAAAGAATCGGGAAAAGTACCGGTGATGTCAGCGAATGGGAGTCCTTCGAGGCTGCGTACCGAAAATACCTTGACGAAACAGTAGTCGAGTCTAATTGACGCGCGAATCAAAGCGTCCATATAAGCATTTCTTCAGCCAATGATACAGCCCGGAAAAAGTCCTGCTCTCCGCCATCCATGTGCGCAGCGGTGCCAGGGTCAGCGCCATCGCCGCCCTGTATTTCGTAAGCTCCAGCCTGCCCATATAAGAAGCCGTAATCTGCCTGTGCTCCTGCCTGTCCCTGGCCTGGTTCTCCCGGCTCTCGGAGAAGCCTCCGCCCTCATAGAAGGCCACCGGGAACTCCATATGCCGCATTTTGGCCCCGGCCCGGTAGAAACACCACAGGAAATGATCGTAATCTGCTCTTATTTTATACTGTAAATCGTATGGTTTCTCCAGACACAGCCGCCTGCTGTAGAAACAGGACTGGTGGCAGGGGATATTGCGGTAACAGGTAAAACCGGTAATCGCGGGCGCGGAAGCAATGGTCACCTGATTCTTGCCACTGCAGGTATCTCCATAGAGTACCAGCCTGTCCAAATCGGTTCCCGCCGCCTGCTCCTTTTTGATCACCTGCCAGGCCTTCTCCAGCACCTCATCATTCGGAAAAATGTCCCCGCAGTTTAAAAACAGCAGAAAATCTCCCCGGGCATGGGAAACCGCCTGGTTCATGGCATCATATATCCCCCGGTCTTCTTCCGTGAAAACCCGCACCCGTTCTGTGCCGGGCATTCCTTTATGTGTCTCCTGCCATGCAGCCACAGAACCGTCCCGGCTGCCGCCGTCCTTTACAATAATCTCCAGATCCACGAAGCTTTGCCGCAACACACTTTCCAGCGTAAACGCCAGCTTTTCCCCTGGATTCAGACAGACCGTAATCACTGAAAATGTCATCTCACCCTGCCCCTTTTAAAACAGCTTCTTGTGCCGATGCAGCATCCAAATGCACCCTGCAGCCGCAAGAAGGCTCACAATGCAGACCGGCCACTGCAAGGCTCCCGGTATCGTAATCCCCACAGAGCTCACCAGATAAGCCAGTATATTTGCCAGAATATGGACAAATACCGCTATTTTATAATCGCCGAAATACTCATAGGCATACACGATAAAGCAACCCATGAAAAAGGCGTAAATTCCCTGTACGGAATTCCCGTGATACAGGGCGAATAATGCCGCCGACATGATCATCGCCGCCTGCAGCTTCATATAACGGCGGCAGCAATTATAAAAGATCCCCCGAAACAGCAGTTCCTCCGCAATCGGCGTTACCACTCCAAAGCAGAATAACCCCAGCGGCAGCCATGCGGCATACTGATTCTCGGCCACGGCCTGATAGGTCTCTGAGCCTCCCACCACGCCTGTCAGCGACAGCAGCAGATTCAATCCCAGAACCAACCCCATATCCGCAACGGCAAGCAGAATATAATTTAGTCTCGGCTCCTCCCTGATATACAGCAGCTTTCTGTCCTCCGCGGCTTTTGTAATGGTCTTTCTGGCAATCTGAAAGACCACGGCTCCGGCCGCCAGGAAACCCACGGCAGAGACGATTGCCCCGGCATTCCCCGTCATTCCTACCAGGGTCCCCTCCTCGTCCCATACAAACAAAAAAGTGCCTCCCGCTCCGCTTCTGCCCAGAGACGCCATCATCATGGCCGCAAAATTGATGGCAATATTCCTCATCATAATAAAGAGCAGAAACGGCAGGGCCAGCTGCCAGATCCGCTGGGAAGAAGTCAGTTTCTTCTCGTCTGTTCCTCTGAGCAGAAACTTCTGAAGCTCCTCCACTGTCCGGACAATGTAATCGGCCCTGGCCTCTTTGAGTTCTTCCATGCTCCCGTAGCCATATGTAACCCCCACGGCCTCTACTCCCGTGGCATGGGCGCCCTCCACATCAAAGCTGCGGTCCCCGATCATGTAGACCTGATCCTTTTCCACCTGACGCTGATCGAACAGTTGACGCAGGGCCTCCGAAACCACTTCGTCCTTATTGGAACGGGTGCCGTCCAGCTCGCTCCCCACGATCACCTTGAAATATTTTGCAATCTCAAAATGCTCCAGAATCCGCCGCACAAAAACAGTGGGCTTGCTGGAAGCCACCGCCAGGTACATTCCCCTTGCGTTCAATACCCGCAGCATTTCCGGTATGCCCTCATAGAGCTTATTTTCGAAAATACCTGTATCGCGGAAACGTTCCCTGTACTTCCCGATGGCAGCTTCCGCCTGAGCCTCATCCATATGGTAGAAATTCATAAAGCTGTCCTTCAGCGGCGGTCCGATAAAAGGCTCCAGCTTATCCAGATCCGGCTCCTCAATTCCGAAAGACGCCAAAGCGTATTGCACACAGGTACAGATTCCCTCTTTCGGATCCGTCAATGTTCCGTCCAAATCAAACAACAGATATTTTTTCATCTAAAAACTCCTAATCTTGTCTTTGCCGTCATCTCCGGTGTTCTCTATTTTGACAATTCGCACATCATATCCGATACTTTGGTTGACCTGTACATGGACCAGTTCTCCCTCCTTCTTCCCCAGCAGTGCCTTCCCCAGAGGGCTTTCATTACTGATCAGGTTTTCCAGGGAATTTCCCCGTACTGTTGTGACAATCCTGTATGTCTCCACCAGGCCGTCCTCCTGAAACTCTACGGTCACGGTATTGTTGATCCCTACCTCGTCCTCGGCAGACTCCTCGGAAATCACTTTGGCGGTTCTGATCATCCGCTCCAGATACCGGATGCGGCTCTCATTCTGGTTCTTGAATTTCTTCGCCGCATAGTACTCAAAATTCTCGCTCAGATCCCCCTGGGCCCTGGCTTCCTTCACATCTGCCAGCGCCTGCTGCCGCACCACCAGTTTCCGATGCTCGATCTCTTCCTCCATCTTCCGGATATCGCCGGGCGTCAATTGATCGTACATATCCCAAACCCCTTTCCTATAGCCCAATACCGTATACCACGGCCACAGCTAATATAATCTGAATAATCGCAAAACGGAATACCGTCTGCGTATTGGACCATCCCCAAATTTTGCGCACATGATCATGAAGCGGCGTGCGCACCCTGGTGAGAATCCGGATCCTGCATGTACGCAGCAATCCGACTTTGATAAGTCCCAGTCCTCCGTCCAAAATCAATACCAGCGCCACCGGAATATACAAAAAAGGACGCCCTGTCTTCAGAATGGCAATGCTGATAAACAGCCCCATGGCCCTGGAGCCCGCATCCCCCATCATCAGCCTGCTGGGCGTGGCATTGTACCAAAGATACCCCAAAATGCAGACGGAAAACAGCAGAATCAGGAACGGAATATCCCCTCCCACACTCAGAATCCTGTCTATTGTATAGATGGTCATAAGCGTAATGATCGTCAGCGTACCGGAAAGCCCGTCCACACCGTCGGAACAATTGGTCACATTCACGGATGCCCACACTAAAATGACAACCAACACTGCAAACAGCCACCTCGGAACCGACAATCCCACATGAAACAGCGCCAGCTCAATATCCGTGGAATTGTATTTCATGAAAGTCATGGCTGTCAGCACCGCTATACACAGATCCAGAAAACCCTTTTTCAATTCCCCCCAGGGCATCTTCGACGCATCGTCCAGAAAGCCTGTGAGCATACAGAGTACAATCGATATCATATAAATAATCGTCTCCGCACTCAGGGGAGAAAATAAAAGACCTGCCGCCACAAAACACAGCACGAAAATGATCCCGGCCCCTCTGGGCTTCCCTGCCGAAAGCTTGCCGTCATGGGCGAATTCCCGTCCCGCGTCCTTGGGCAGCCGGGACGCCAGTTTCGCCGTTGCAGATACCGTCGCCACAAACGCAAACAAAATGCCTGCCAGAGCCAGCCAAGATGCCTGATCTTTTGATACGATAAAATATAACATATTCCCCCCATCCGCACCGACGCGCCTTCGCCGCCTTTTGACCGGATTTTATGTCTTTTGGCATTTGATAGCGCTGTTCATGCTGTTTTCCTATACCTTTTCCGAACCACCTTAGCCTGTACAATTTTGACCAGGTGCCTTTCTGAGTCAACATTTTAGCATAAATAAAACGGAAATGCAAATAAAACAAAGGAACCGCCTGTCAATATCAAACAGGCAGTCCCTTCCTGGCTTCTATAAATATTTTTTCAGCGCTTCCGCCCGGTCTGTCATCTCCCAGGGAAGAGAGACATCTTCCCGTCCGAAATGCCCGTAAGCAGACGTAGGACTGTAAATGGGCCTGCGCAGATCCAGCATCTTGATGATCCCTGCAGGACGCAGATCAAAATTCTCGCGGATGATCTCCACCAGCTTCTCATTGCCGAGCTTTCCTGTCCCGAAGGTATCCACCATAACGGAAGTAGGCTGCGCCACGCCGATAGCATAGGAAAGCTGTATCTCGCACTTATCCGCCAGACCTGCCGCCACAATATTCTTCGCCACATAGCGGGCAGCATAGGCAGCGCTTCTGTCCACCTTGGTACAGTCCTTACCGGAGAAAGCTCCGCCGCCGTGACGGGCATATCCGCCGTATGTATCCACAATAATCTTGCGGCCGGTGAGCCCTGCATCTCCCTGTGGACCGCCGATCACAAACCTGCCTGTAGGATTGATGAAAAACTTCGTCTCCTCATCAATCATCTCCTTCGGCAGCACCGGATCAAACACATATTTCCGGATATCCTCATGGATCTGTTCCTGGCTTACCTCCTCGTTGTGCTGTGTGGAAAGTACCACAGCCTCCAGGCGGATGGGTTTGCCGTTCTCATCATATTCCACGGACACCTGGCTTTTTCCGTCCGGACGCAGGTAGGGCAGCGTGCCGTCCTTGCGCACCTTCGCAAGCTGCCTCGCCAGCTTATGGGCCAATGAAATGGGATAGGGCATCAGCTCAGGGGTCTCGTTGGTAGCATACCCGAACATCATTCCCTGATCCCCTGCGCCGATAGCCTCGATCTGCTCGTCGCTCATACCGGATTCCCTTGCTTCCAGCGCCTTATCCACCCCCATTGCAATGTCGGGGGACTGCTTATCCAATGCCACCATAACGGCACAGATATTGCCGTCAAAACCCGTTTTCGCATCATTGTAGCCAATCCCGTTCACCGTTTTACGCACAATCGCCGGGATGTCCAGGTTGGCTTTTGTGGTAATCTCCCCTGTCACCAGGATAAACCCGGTACAGCTGGCTGTCTCACAGGCCACACGGCTCATGGGGTCCTGCTCCATACAGGCATCCAAAATCGCATCCGACACTGCGTCGCAGAGCTTATCGGGATGCCCTTCTGTAACCGATTCTGATGTAAAAAGTCTTCTGCTCATACTCGTTCTCCTCCTGAAAATCTATGTATTCTATTAACCGTAAATAAAGCACAGGGAGAGATTCCGCCCGAAAGCAAAAGAAAAAAAGCCTTCAGGGCTTTTTGCAAACATCTCATCTTCCGCCCTGCTGTGCGCAAAGCGGGGGAATTGGCACCGATGCGTTTCCGCCGGTTGCCGGGTTTCACAGGGCCCTGTCCCTCAACCACTCTTGATAAGTTCTTTATTTACTTGCGCCTATATCGTAGCAGAGAATCCCGCTCCTGTCAACAGAAAATATAAAATTATCCCATTTGGGAAAAATGCTGCCGCGGTATGGCTTCTGCGGCTTCTGCAAAATCCGGTTGATATGGTAATCTTTGTGTATTATAATCAATTTAACAAATCAGGATTTGCAGATGAAATATTTGAACTTTCCTTATTTTTCAAGGCTTTTAGAACCTCATATAGTGAAATGATATCTATTTTCCCTTGTTTTTGCCCTTATGGGCAGTTTATGAATATT
>OFHM01001344.1_pt1 | contig 16296 bp, 12 predicted proteins | sample 1521311 | NCBI WGS metagenome assembly OFHM01 (sample SAMEA3504083, study PRJEB24116) | mouse gut metagenome | biome: mouse gut; feature: mouse-associated habitat; material: faeces | place: Denmark | collected 2011 | reverse complement strand
GAGCTGATCAGCAGCCGCCCGATGCCCGGCAGTCCGAACACCTGCTCCACCACAATGCTGCCCGCCACAATCTCCGCCACAATCATGCCCAGGAAAGTGATCACCGGCATCATGGCATTGCGCAGCACATGCCCGTACATCACCCGCTGCTCCCCGCAGCCCTTGCTCCGGGCCGTCCTCACATAGTCCGATCCCATCTCTGTCAGCATGGAATTACGCAGAAACCTTGCCGTCATGGCGATTTTCGGCAGGGCGATGGATATGGCAGGAAACATCAGATAGCCTAAGAAACCCGTAAAATCCTCCCGATAGCTCACATAGCCGCCGGGAGCAAACCATTTTAATAAAATACCGAACAGCCAGGTCACCAGAATGCCCAGAAAGAAAGAAGGCACCGCCATAGTCATCTGGGTAACCACTCCGAAAAACGCGTCCACCGCATGGGAACGGCTTTTTGCCCACAACACTCCCAGCGGAATGGACACCAGCACGATCAGCGCCAGGGAAAGCGCCGCAAGCCACAGCGTCACCGGCAGCTTGTCTCCTATGAGCTCTGCCACCGGCATCATTTCGGTCATATTCTTGGAATACCGGTAACTGACCCCCAGATCCCCCTGAAGCACCCCTGCCACCCAGTTGCCGTAACGCACCAGGGGCGGGTCATTAAAACCCAGTTCCTCCCGGAGAGCCTCCTCCCGCTCGGGCGTGGCCTCCGTCCCCAAAATGGAGGAGACCACATCCCCGGGAATAATCTGAAATGCAAGAAAGGCAGCCGCGGAAACAAGAAACAATGTCATAATGAGAGTAATGATTTTTTTACCTAAATATTTCACGCTGCTGCCCTCCTATTTAAAATCGCTGCGCGCCCACCGCATTATTCCACAATATAAACCGTGCTCATATCCTGCACGTACACCGGATAGAACTTATACCCCGCCAGCCTCTTGCTGATAGCCGTCATATTGGCCGGAGTCTGGATGAAGGCGCTGCCCGCCTCGTCGCAGAGGATTTTCTGCAGCTCCTTGTAATATCCCGCCTTCTCCGCCGGATCCAGCGCGGCCTGGGCCTTCCCGTAAATCTCATCATATTCCGCGCTCTGGAAATTGATGAAATTCTTCTTGGAGTCGGTCACAAAGCGGTTCATCAGGTAACCGGGAGTCATGTCACTGGTCAGGGCCGTAATGGTGGCGGCAAAATTGCGCCCGTTATACACCTCGTCCAGCCAGGTGCCGTTGTCCATTCCCTTGATGGTGGCATTGATGCCGATCTCCTTCAACTGCTCCACGATTACTTCCCCGGTCTGCATATGGAACTCGTAACTGGAGACAATGGCGATCTCCATATCGAATCCGTCCGCGTAGCCTGCGTCCGCCATCAGCTCCTTAGCCTTCTCCACATTGGCAGTGCTGCCGTAAGTATCATTCAGGTCCACATAATACTCCTTCAGGGTAGGCAGCATGGCCGAACTGATCAATGTCCCGTTCCCGCCGGCCACAAAGTCATTGATCATATCCTTATCCAGAGCATAGCAGATCGCCTGGCGTACCCGCACATCATTTAACGGCTCCACGGCATTGTTCAGGAACAACGCCTGTACCATGTTGGTGGGGGACGAAAGCACCTGGTGGCTCTCCTGCAGCTCCTGGGCCTGGGAATCCGTCAGGTAGGCGTAGAAATCAATTGTGCCTCCCTGCAGCTCCATCAGCGTCGTGTCCCCGTCCCCCATGATCTTGAACTCCACACTGTCAAGATAGGGAAGCCCTTCCTGCCAGTAGTCGGGATTCTTCGTCAGGGTGATGCCCTTTAAGGGCTCGTAGGAAACAAAAGAAAACGGCCCGGTGCCAACAGGATCCGCCCCTTCCTCCTCTCCGCTGCCCGCGGGGATGATGGCTGCCACGAAGCTGTAAATCAGCTCCGTGTTGGCACTTCCTACTGTCACCTGAACCGTCTGTTCGTCGATTATGTCAACCGCCGTTATGGTGCTCAGGGTGGAAATCAAGGGAGTGCCATCCAACAGTCCCGATACCCTCTCCAGAGAGTACTTCACATCCTCAGCAGTCACGGCGTTGCCGTTGTGGAATTTCACACCCTCCCGGAGCTTAAAGGTGTAAACCAACCCATCCTCCGAAATTGTGTAATCACTGGCAACCGCATTGATCAGATTGCCGTTTTCATCGGGCTTTACCAAGCCTTCAAAAATATTGAAAATGATCTCCTTAGTTCCTGCCGCCGTTGCTTTATGAGGGTCAAGACTGTCGATATCCTGTTGTATTCCTACAACAATGGATCCGCCGTACTGATCTGTAGGCGTCTCCTGCCCGGCCTGGCCAGCCTCCGATGTACTTTCCTGGGATATGCTCTCTTCCGCGGAAGTATCGCTATCCTGTGCAGCATCGCCGCTATCCTGTGCCGAACCGGAATCCTGGGGAACCTCCCCGGACTCCACAGAGGAATTATCCCCCGAAGACTCTCCTGTGCCGTCTGCGCATCCGCCCAGTACAGCCATTGTCAGAAGTGCCGTGAAAAGAAAACCGCAAAGTTTCTTTTTCAAAAGAATGCTTTTCAAATGAAAGACCTTTCTCATTCTGCTCTTCTCCTCTTCGATTAATAAACCTCTCACTATTCAATTGTTTCCCTCATTTTACCATAGAATGGCGCAAATGCAAGTATTTTATTCCGTACATCCGCAAAATATTCTCTTCCCTCCATTCCGCCGTCATGATGGAATGCGCCTCCATCTCATGGAGCAGATGTTCCCGGCTTCACAAAACGACTGAAATAGCTGAAAATAAGCAATAACAAAATGATGCAAAAATGTTGAAAAATTGACGGACTTTTTATGCAACTGCATTGTACCATAATCGTAATTAAATCATGAATCAATCCGTTTTCATGATTCCAAACACAATACACCGTAAAGAAGGCGCCGCATTCTGCCGGCCGGGCGCATTCACGGCAAAAAGGTATTGTCAAAAAAGCTATGAAAAAACAGCAACGGACCGGACAAACCCCGGGAGGATTTACTGATGTCTCATCTGCGGCAGGAAATTCTTCCGGATTCAGGGGACCTGGGAGGGAAGTTGCGGAACTAAAATGGAGGTACTTACGATGAAAAAAATCAGAAAATGGCTGTGCATGCTGCTGGCTGCACTCCTCATGACATCCCTTTCTTCCACTGCCCTTGCAGCCGGAGAAGGCCAGAGCAGCCTGGAGACGGCACAGGAGGAGCCGGAGGAAGACCAGCTCCTAGCACCCTACTTTATCATCCAGGACGAGGATACATCTCTGGATGCCTTTCCGTTAAAGTCCACTCAGGTTATCACGAATATTAACGGCATTATCGCTGAAACCTATGTGATCCAGACCTATGCAAACGAGGGAAATGCCCCCATTAATGCCCGGTATGTCTTTCCCACCGCACCCAGCGTCACCGTCCATGGCATGACCATGCAGATCGGCGATCACATCGTCACAGCCAAAATTAAGGAAAAGGAGGAAGCCAAAGCGGAATATGAGACCGCCAAAAGCGAAGGAAAAAGTGCCTCTCTCCTGGAGCAAAGACGGCCCAATGTGTTTACCATGGATGTGGCAAATATCATGCCTGGCGATACAGCGGTGATCGAACTGCACTACACCGAGATGATCACCCCTGCCGACGGCATCTATGAATTCGTCTTCCCTACCGTAGTCGGTCCCCGTTATGCACCCGAGGAAAGCGCTCCTGCCGAAGAAGAGGAATCGCCATCCAAATCTGTTTCCTATAAAAATGTACGTCCTGCCCCTGCCGAAAAGGAGCCTTTGGAATCCGCCAAAGAGGAGTGGGTGGCAAGCCCTTATCTCCTGGCCGGCGAGGTTCCTCCCGGAGAATACAATGTCACCGTCAATCTCTCCACAGGCGTACCCATCGGAGAGATCAGCTGCAAATCCCATGAAATCAGCGTGGAACGGGACGGAGATTCCCAGGCCCGGATCACCCTGGCCAATCCGGAAGATTTTGCCGGAAACCGCGATTTTATTTTAAAATACCGTCTCACCAGCGACGAGATACAGGGCGGCCTGATTCTCACCAGCCAGGAACAGGAGAAGTATTTCATGCTGACGGTTCAGCCTCCCCAGCGCTTCACCCCGGAAGACATTCCGCCCAGGGAATACATCTTTGTGCTGGATGTATCCGGTTCCATGTATGGTTATCCGCTGGAAACCGCCAAGGATCTGATCCGAAACCTGGTGAACGGATTACGGGAAACCGACAGCTTCAATCTGGTCCTGTTCTCGGATGATACTGTCACGCTTTCCCCGGAGTCTCTCGCCGCCACCAGCCGGAATGTACATCAGGCCATAGACCTGATCAACGAGACAGAAGGAGGCGGAGGGACATCCATGATGCCCGCCCTGCAGGAGGCCATCAACATCCCCATGGATCAGGATACCGCCCGGAGCGTGGTCATCATCACGGACGGCTATATCTCAAATGAACAGGACATTTTCGATCTGATCAATGAAAATATGAAGACCACAAGCTTCTTCTCCTTCGGCATCGGCTCCTCCGTGAATGATTACCTGATCAAGGGAATCGCCCAGGCCGGTATGGGAGAGTCCTTCGTGGTGACCGACTCCGAAGATGCGGACGATAGTGCAGGACGTTTCCGTACTTATATAGAAGCACCTCTCCTAACCGGTGTAACGGTAGCATATGACGGCTTTGACGTTTATGATGCCGCAACTTCCACCCCTTCCATTCTGTATGCGCAAAAGCCCATTGTGGTCTTTGGAAAATGGCGGGGAGAGCCGAAAGGTACCATCACCATCTCAGGAATGGCCGGCAGCGAGCCCTATCATCAGGAAATCTCCGTAGCCGATGTGGCGGTAAATGAAGAAAATCAGGCCATCCGCTATCTCTGGGCCAGGACCAGATTGGATCAGCTGGCCGGATTCGGCAGCACCAGAAATGATGACTCCGTCAAGAAAGAAATCACGCAGATCGGTTTGGACTACAGCCTGACGACGCCGTACACGTCCTTCGTGGCCGTCATCGATGTGGTACGCAACACGGAAGGTCCTGCCAAGAGTGTAAATCAGGCGTCACCTCTGCCCCTTGGGGTGTCCAATCTGGCAGTAGGCGGGGGCTATCGGGCCTATTCGGAACCCGGAGAGCTTCTGATCCTGGCTGTAGCAGCGGCTGCGGCAGTCGGAAGATACCTGTATAGAACTACCCGAAGACGTCGGCAGTGCGCCGGCTGACGGGAAAAAGACCGGAGGTATGGCAGAAGGCGCAGCCCGACAAAATCTATAATGTACGCTTTCTGCCGGATCGGAAAAAATCATACATCCACTATATGAGAAATGAGGAATTCTTATATGCAAAAAAGCGAACCAATGTCCGGCGGGAACACCCTCCCCCACCTGCTGCAAAAAAATATGCCCTTCTACATCATCGGGCTAATTCTGATATTTGTTATAAAATACTTTTACAGCCGGGCCGGAGCGCAGCAGCTGCTCTGGCTCCTGGCTCCCACTGCCAGATGGGTAAGCTTCCTGAGTGGTATTCCGTTTGAGTATGTACAGGACATTGGCTATGCGAACCACGGAATGAAAATCCTCATTGCCCCCTCCTGCTCCGGCATGCAGTTTATGCTCATCACGGCGGCCATGCTGATTTTTTCCTTTGTCCATCTCAGCGGCCGCCTTTTTACAGGACAACCATTCCTAACAGGTGAAGGCTTCTCCGATATGGAGCAAAAACCGGAGGATATCTCCATGTACAAGTATAACTGCCCGGTCAGGGCGGCCGCTCCACCGCTGAACAGAAAGCTTCCGGAAATGATAAAAGGCCTCGCCTGGATCTGCTCAAGCCTCCTGCTCTCCTACTTCTTCACCATCCTTGTCAACGGACTGCGGATCATAACGGCCATCTATCTTCCCCTGCTCTTTGAAAGGCTGCGGCTTTTCGGCGGCTTTGTGACCCCGGACAGCCTCCACACTGCCATTGGCACTTTGGTGTACTTTACGGCCCTCCTCACCCTCTACCGGCTTATGGGACATTTGTTTTACCGCGGCTCGAAAAACTCTCTTCTCCGCCGATGCCTGCCACCTGTCTTCTGGTACTTTTTCATTGTACTGGGAATCCCGTTTCTCAACCGGGCATATGAACAAAACGGAGAACGTTTTATAGAGTTTGCGGTTCTGGTCAGCTCCTGCTGCGCGGGGATTCTGCTCCTGTACTGTGTCAGTATCCTGCTTCGAAAGCTGTGCCGCACCCGCCGCTGACCCCTGATTGAACACGGCGGCCCGTTTCTATCACAGGCCGCCGTCCTTTTTACCGCACATCTGACTTTCTAATTTTCACTCAAAAGATACTGCACCTCATCCCATTCGATCACAGGCAGATTCTTCTGAACCACCATGGCGGTCTGTTTCTTCTTGTTTTGTATCTTGATAATGTTCAGGATCAGACTCCCTGCCCCCACTGCAAGACAGATTCCCGCCGCGGCAATGGCTATGGTCAGATTATTCTCCACCCCTGAAAAGAAATAACAGCCCGCCCCAAGGATAATGGCAAGAATCACACACACAATGGGAGTGCCGAACATGTCATTCTTTGCACCGCTGATGGCCCAGGACTGGGGCTTATGACAGTAGGGGCATTCGTCCTTAAAGGCTTTGGAATAGATTTGCTTCTCCGTGGCGTTGCGATATGTCTCCTTCACCTCCCGTACCAGATAGGTATGCGCTATCTCGTCCAGCTTCTTCTGATTCTTGTCATTCAGCGTTTTGAAATTGCTGTTCATCTCCGCTTCCATTCCGGTAATGGTTGCCTTCAGTTCGCCGCTGTCCTTCATGCACTGCTCGCAGCGAAAGGAATATGGCACGTTCACACTCTCTGTCTTTTTATGTCTGTAATATGTACCCACTTTCCTGTTCCTCCTAGTATGTATTTTTTCTTTTATTATATCGCCGGACAGCAAAAAGTCAATATAAAAGCTTATTTTCATAGCTATCCCCGGCCTCTGCAGCCCATCGGCCAAGCATTTCAACTGCCGGTTGATTCCAGCCTATGAGGATCACGGGATAGGCGGGGGGGCGGACTTTATGCCGTTCCTGCCGGGCGCTGCAAGACAGGAAATCGCCCGGAAGGAATATGACAGGAACGGTATGCGTGGTTTGGAGGACATCGCTGCCTTCCCGGAATGAGATTACCTGAACGCTCTGGTAATGGAGGCGCCGGGCAAAGAAGTGAATCAGGGTTGCCCCTGTCTTCCCTTACACCGGCGTTTATTCCGCCAGCACATTCCTTTTTAAACTGCTGTATGCCATCAAAATATAAATAAAATAAATCAAGAAAAACAGTCCCACGGCAATCCCCAGGATGCCGGTCAGCTGTCCCGGGCCGGTTATGGTGCCGGGCTCAAAGGTATGCCCCATGGCCCATAGGAGGGGGATGCTGATGAGCAGCGGCGGCAGGGCTGGCATAGCATAGTAGACTGCAAGCTGCTTCTGTAAAGTGTGTGCCATCTCTGCCCTGTCCATGCCCAGCTTCCCCAATAGTCCAAACTGCTGCCTGTATCTGGCGCTTTCACCGAGCTGCTGCACAGTCAGGATGGTGGCGGAGGCCATGGTGAGAATCAGCGCCAGGTAGTACAGCGGGAAAATGGTGCAGGCCGACGTGGCGGCATACTCTCTGGCCAGGGAGGATTTGGTCATCAGCGTGCAGGAGCCCGTGCTGTAATATATCAACCCGGCGCTGCCACCCATCTGTTTTTCATGGATTTCCGACAGCTGCTCATCCTGTTCCTCGGTCAGGGGCAGGCCAGCCATGGCGCCGTAGATTTTGTGGCTGACAGGACGGGCGGCCATACATTCGTCCGGCACCACCAGGATAAAGCCCCGTCCGTTTCCGTCCCACAGCTTCTGGGTAAAATGCTCCGTGTATACACCGCCCGGCTGCAGCTTCTCCCCCCCTGCTATGACGGGCTGTTCGTAGTTTTCCATCAGCTTTCCCAGATAGGCCATGCAATGGACGATATAATGCCCGGGTTCCAGGGAAACGGCGCTGTATCCTAACATGTCCCGCAGGGCGGCATAATCGCTGTAGGCCATCAGGGGGTCATAGTCGTAATAGGCGTAATATTCCGCGTTTTCGTTGATGTAATCTGTCACCTGAAGGCTTTCGCCCTGATAGATATCGTACTGCATGGATGCGCGGAGAGGTATCTCGTTTTTGATATATTCCAGGTAGGGCCGGAATTCCGGGGCAGCGGACTCGATCTGCGATTCCGGATTCCGGATACTGCGCGGGAAGGCGCCTGTGCTGAGAGATGTATTGCCTGTGCCGTTCGCAGGATTACCGGAACCGTACATGGAATCGCCTGTATTGTCTGTAGGATTCCCATAACTGCCCAGAGAATTGTCTATATTATCTGCAGGGCTGCCGGTACCGCCCAAAGAATTACTCATGCCGTCCACAGGACTGTTGGTACCGGCAGAGTAATCCCCCATACCGTCTGTCGGAGTACCATCGCCAACCGGATCGTCATCGTCTACCGAGGCGGCTTCCGTGCCGATAAAGATATCAAAACAGGTACTCCCATCCACACGGCTCTGGAAAAGGGTGCCGAACAGCATCCCTGTCCCCTCGCTGATCAATGTCACAGTAAAGAGCAGGGAGAGTGTCGCCATGGTCAGCCCCATGGTGGTCATCTTGGCCGACAGGCTGCGGAAAACCAACAGCGTATTTGAAGCATATTTTTTCCCGGGATGTTTCTCAAACCAGGCAGGCACTCCGGAGGAAAAGCTCAGGAAAAACCCATACAGGAAGAATATTTCGCCTATTGTGCCCAGAATGGCCAGGGGCATGCTTCCCGTCAGCAGCAGGAGGATGCCTATGATGCCCGACAGGATGGAGGCCAGGGACAGCTTCCGGCGGCTGCGGCTCTTTTTCACAGCCTCCTCCTCATTCTTTTTTTCAAAATATATCAAATCATGAATCTTCAGCTTCCGGATGCGTCTCCGGTTCCGGCCCAGTACCATCAGATAGATTATCGTAAAGTACACAATGGTTAACACAACAGCCCCGGGCGAAAGAGCGAAGCTGAAGGTATAGGGCGCATGGAACAGGGACAGGATCACGGCCCGCAGCACCTGAAAGAGCAGTCCGCCCAGGGGAAGCCCCAGTAACAGCGCGGCTCCGCCTGCAACCAGGTTCTCCAGAAAGAACAGCTTGGCAACCTGGTTGTTTTCCAGGCCGATGAGGATATAGGTGCCCAGTTCCCTGCTGCGCCGGGTCAGCATGAATGCCGTCACATAGTGGATCAGCCAGGCTATGACACAGATCACCATGATGCTTATCATGATAACGAAGATCGGCAGGCTCTTCATAAAGGGAGACAGGGAGAGAAGCTCCCGGGAAAAAACCAGCCCGTTGAAGGCGTGGATCAGGGCGGCGGCCAGAACCACCGTGACGAAATATACCAGGTAGTCTCCTGCCTGCCTCCTGGCATTGCGGAGGGAAATGTTAAATAACGTCACTGATATCACCTCCCAACAGTCCCAGTACATCCAGGATTTCATGATAGAAGACGCTTCTTGTCCGGCTTCCCCGTATCAGCTCATTAAACAGCCGTCCATCCTTGAGAAACAGCACCCTGCCTGCATAGCCGGCGCTGTAGGCATCGTGGGTCACCATGAGGATGGTGGCATGGTAGTCCCGGTTCATGCAGGACATGATTTCCAGTAAATTTTTGGACGCTTTAGAGTCCAGCGCGCCGGTTGGCTCATCCGCCAGGATCAGGGACTGCCCTGCCACCATGGCCCTGGCGCATGCCGCCCGCTGCTTCTGCCCGCCGGAGACCTGGTAAGGGAATTTGTCCAGGATATCGTCGATCCGAAGGCGCATGGCCACGTCCTGTACCTTATCCCGGACAGTGTGGGGGGCAGTGTGGTTGATGGTGAGCGCCAGGCCGATGTTTTCCTCCAGGGTGAGCGTATCCAGGAGGTTAAAATCCTGGAAGACGAATCCCAGTTTCTCCCGCCTGAAGCGGGCCAGTTCCTTCGGGGGCAGGGATGCGATGTCCTCTCCGCTTAGCAGGATATGCCCCGCGCTGACCGTGTCGATGGTGGCTATGCAGTTTAACAGCGTGGTCTTGCCGCTGCCGGAGGCGCCCATGATGGCGATGAATTCCCCTTCCGCCACATCGAAGCTGACGCGGTCTAAGGCCTTGGTGACATTATTTTTGCTTCCGTAATATTTTTCGATTGCTTTTACCTGTAACATGATACCGTCCTTTCTTCCCGGGGATGATTTGATAATACACCTGCGGCAGGCAAAATGGTATCGAATTTATATGGATTCAGGTTACAAATTTGAAAGATTCGATTTTATAAAGATGACAATTCAGGAAATGCATTTCGAGGATATCAAACTGGTACTGCATATGGACGGTTCTTATGCTTTGATTCTGGAGGCAGACGCTCATGCCGTTGGTTTTGCCATGGGATATTTTAAGCAGCCGGAAAGGCCAGGCTCACCTCCGTCCCCTGCCCTTCCACAGACCGGACATTCAGCTGAATTTCCAGGTGGCCAGCCAGTTTTCTGCACAGATAAAGCCCCATTCCGGTGGAACCGCCCCGGCTGCGCCCGTTGCTTCCTGTAAAGCCTTTGTCGAAAATGCGGGAAATCTCGTGGGCGGGTATGCCGATACCGTTGTCGCTGACGGTGAGCTGTACCTGGTTTCCCATACGGCAGGCGGCGAGGGTGATCAGGGGATGCTCGCTCCGGTAACGTACCGCGTTCTGCAGGAGCTGCCCCAGGATAAAACAGAGCCATTTGCCGTCTGTGTATACCTCAGGCTCCAGATTTTGAACCTCAATGCGGACGCCGTTCTGGATCAGAAGAGAGCGGTGCCGTTCGATTGCCTCGGCGGCGGCAGTGTCCAGGACAGTCCGGCGCACCAGAAAATCCTGCTCGGGACTTTCTGCCCGGGCATAGTACAGCGCCCGCTCCACATGGTTTTCAATCTGGGCCAGTTCGGCGGTGAGCTTCCGCCCGGTTTCCCTGTCCGTGCGGCGGCAAAGCAGACGGGCGGCTGTAATGGGAGTCTTGATCTCATGCACCCAGCTTTCGATGTATTCCCTGTATTCCCTGGTGGTTGCCCGGGCATCTGAAACGGCTTCCACCATGTCCCTGCCTGCCCTGCGCAGCATGTCATACAGCGCGCGTTCATAGGCGCCCCAGGGCCTGGGGATGCATTCCGTGAACAGGTATTTCCGGTCCAGTCCGTCCAGGATGGATTCCATCTCCCGGAGATGGCGGCTGTATTTCAGGTAATCCCGGATTTGTACGGTCAAAAAGAGGAGGCTCCCCGTCAGCAGCAGGACTGCCAGGATGCCCGGCTGTGTCCCTGTAAACAGCAGAAAAAATGCCGCCGCTGACGCGAAAACGCCCCATGTTATGAATTTTCCCAACCTGTCCCATATAAATTCGCCTAATGTCATGCCTGCATCCTCCTTCCATCCTGAAACTGTCTTAATTTGCACTTACCATATTCCTTGTCTCTTACTTTGCCTGGACCGCTTTAAAATCAGTTATATCGTCCTCTCCGCATCGGATTATGAAACGGCGCTGACTTCCGCCCTGCCTGGAAAGGAGCAGGCGGAAGCGTCTTCAGCGGGAACCTGTCCCGTATTCTATATATCCTTGCGGAAACAGATAATGCGGTTAGCCTCCTCAAACCCCATGGACATATGGAATTTAAGGCTGCTGTCATTGTCTAGTTCGCAGTCGCTTGCAAATTCGGTGCACCGCTTTTCCTTTGCCCACTTTTCGCATTCCCGGAGCAGGGCTTTTGCAAATCCCCTGTGACGGTATTCCGACTGGACATAAATGCCCTCCAGGTAACCCACGGGGGATGTGTCCGTACCCTCCACATAGTCATGCCGGAGTTGGCATTGTGCAAATCCAACCGGCAAATCTTCTGCAAATTGGATAAAGCAGGCGGCTTCCCCGGAGCACAGGAGGGTTTCAAATCCGGCCTGTAATTCGGGCAGCGTATTGTCCGGCCACAGCTGCTGGGCCAGTTTGGCCAGTGTGTGAGCATCTGTCTTAATTGCCTGTCTGATTGTCATTTTAGTATTCTCCTTTTGGCTGTAACATTTTTCTTTTGGCGCAGACATTTGCCCGGAAACTCTGGTTCGCGGGTAATCATAATTCTTTCATCATCCGCGTGGACATCAGGCAGGATTCTCCGTTGGGAAAATAGAGGATCCGGTTTTTGGCGTCCACTTCTTTTATGTTATTTTTATTCACAAGAAATGACCGGTGGCAGCGCACAAAATTACCGTCCAATGTGCCTGCCAGCTCTTTCATGGTGCCGGAAAATTCAATCTGACGGTCTGAGGCATGGAGAATGATTTTGTGAATATTAACGGAGGTTTCAAAAAAGAAGATGTCATCATAATCCACGCTTATTTTCCGGCCGCAGGCTTCTATGGTATAGGCCTTGTGTGTCCGGTTGGCCTGGAGAGTGTAGCGTTCCATCGCATTTAGCAGGCATTCCCTGATTTTCACGCCCGCTTCGGCCGGATTGTCCTTTAGTACAAAGTCCATTGCCTCCACCCGGTACTGAAAGGTCATGTAGCTTAGTTCGGAATGTGCGGTTATAAATATGATAAAACCGCGGGGGTCATAATGTCTGATCAGCTGTGCCAGTTTCAGGCCGTTCATGTCGCTGCCCAGGTCAATGTCAAGGAAGTAAATGCCTGTGTTCGGAACGGTCTTGACCTGCTCAAGCAGCATATGCGGGTCTTTTGTGTCTAATACAAGCCGCATATCCAGTTCTTCTATCAACACGGTATTTTGGATTATTTTTACAATACTCCGCCGCTGTGCAGCATCGTCTTCGCACACATAGATATTCAGCATAGAATGTCACTCCTTCCTGCTCCGGACAAGCGGAAACACGCCTTTGCCGGATTTGGTAAAATTTCACTTTCAAGCGGTTCCTGTATCAGGCCTTTCCGCCAGCAAGCTCCATATGCTGCGTAAAACAGCCGTCCCGCAGAGATGTTTCATGCAGTACATTATCATAGGAACGGAGAATGCTCCTGGCATTGGAAAGCCCGATTCCCTGATGCCCGGTTTTGGTGCTGAAGCCCTTTTGCCTGATGCTTTGCAGCGTCACACCGTTGTCCCGGAAGCCGTTGGTAATGGTGATTGACACGCCTGCCTCATTTCGGATGATATTTAAGCCTAGCCGGGGCTGTTCCGTCTCCAGGGCAGCTTCGATGGCATTGTCCAGAAAGATTCCCAGTACCCTGGCCAGGTCCACTGTGTCTACCGGAAAAGCGTTCACTTTGTCGGGAATATCAATGGTGACATCGATTCCTGACTCGTGGGCGTAAATCATTTTTGCGGAGAGCAGGCTTTTGATTTCCAGTACGCCGATGTTGCCAAGCTGATTCAGCTTGAAGTCTCCCTGGTCAATCAGATTCTTGGTGGGAAAAATTTTATTTTCGAAAAAATCCTTTAATTCCTCCATGTCACCGTTCTCTATGTAGCCGGACAGGGAGAGCAGAATGTTTACATAATCGTGCTTAAAGGAGCGCAGGCCGTTATACAGGCCCTCCAGGTTATGGGTGTAATCCTGCAAATCCTGCAGTGCTTTCTGCTTTGCCTGAGCCTGTATCTGCTCCACTCGGAAACGGCGTATGGCCAAAAGCAGAAAGAGCATGACAAGCAGATACCCGGAAATATGCAGGGCGTTGTTGTAAAGCATCCTGCCCACGGAACCGTCCTGACCCGGAATCAGGTCATCGAACAGATAGACAGTGACCAGGAGCATCAGCGCGGCATCAATCAGGTACCAGATCTGCTGAAAGCGCAGAATCCCTCTGCCGGACAGCAACAGCTTTCGGAGCAGCCTGCCGCCAAGCAGCGTAATAAAGTAAAATAGTATAATACGAAGCAGCCCCACGCCGAAAGAAACATACCGGTATTTCGATAATGTCAGAGGAATCAACGTATCCAACAGGGCTGCCAGCACATCTTCCACAACCACGGCAAGCACAAATCCAATCATGCCCATGCAGACATTCTGGGGCGCGGTTTCCCGGCAGGTAACCAGGCCGTAGATACAGACCGCAGCCGGAATGCCGAACAGCCCATAGGGGATACAGGACAGAAGCGTTACAGGCATCCCGGCAAGCACCAACAGGACATAAAGCGCGATAAATGCTTTCAGGCCCATACGCCCGGGCCACACATTACGAATGGCAACGGAAAGCAGAAAAAAGGACAGCAGCATTTCAACAAATTCCTCCTTCGGATTTCGAAAATGTGCAGAAGCAGTTTTCTTCCCCACTGATTATACTGTATCTGCTTCCCTGTGGCAAGCGCCGCTGCGCAAAAATGATGAATAAGTGCGTGTTCCGCAGAAGAAAAAACGCAGTTATTTGTGAAATGTGGCATTTTGTGACTGTTTTGGGAAAAACGCTGACGGCTCTGGTATAATGAAGGAAGCTTACAGCCTGTGAAATATATTGCTACTATGGAAGGAGAAAGAAGAAAATGAAAAGCTTTTTAAAAGGAACTGCCGTATGGGCAATCGTAATGATTGTATTGATAGCAATTAATGTGATCTGCAATATAAATGGCATCAATCTGGATTCGGTATCCAACGGCGCAGTAATGGCTGTGTGTGTAATGCTGATTTACGAAGGATGGGCGAAAAAGGAGAAAAAGGACTCGTAGGGGATGTTTACACAGGCAGGACAGGCGCAGCCTGGTATCCCATCCCCCGCCGGGTCTTAATATAGTCCGGCAGGCCAAGCTCCGCCAGCTTTCCGCGCAGCCTGGTCATGTTCACGCTCAGGGTATTATCGTCAATATAGACATGATCATCCCATAAAGCGTCAATCAGGTCTGCCCGGGAAACGATTTCACCGGGATGCCGCATCAGGTGAACCAGAATCCGCAGCTCGTTGCGGGTCAGTTCGGCGCTTTTGTCCCCGGCGGATGCCGTTCCCCGGGACAGGCAGACCGAAAGCCCCCCGGCTTCCAGTATGTCCGGCTCCTGTGTGCCGGAGGTGCGGCGCAGAAGAGCTTTTATATGCGCCAGGAGCAGGGGGATATTATAGGGTTTGGCGATATAGTCGTCGCCGCCCAGGTTCAGCGCCTGAAGCTCGTCCAGGGCGGAATCCCGGCTTGTGAGGAAGAGGATGGGAACTTGGGATATCCGGCGGATTTCCATACATATGGTAAATCCGTCCTTGCCCGGCAGCCCCAGGTCGAGCAGTACAAGGTCGCAGGCTGCCTCCCGCGGTGCAGGATGGAAAAGCCCGGAGGGCTGTACGCCGTGATTATGGAGTTCGCAGGGCCGCTCCGGGACCCGGGCTTGTGAGTTTAAGGCAATAAACTGCGAGAGTATATCTGTAAAATCTGTGACAGCCAGAATCTGGTAGCCTTCATTTTCCAGAATCAGGGTCAGTTCGCTGCGCGTTATGGGGTCATCTTCTATTATCATTATCTTTTTCGTATCTGATATCATGGCTGTTTTACGCTATTTCCTTTTGCATTTTGGGGGAATGTTTCTGCCGCATTTTTCTTGCTTCAGCGGCAGAATTCCGCTTCCGGACTGCCAACAGTTTATCGCGGAGATAAATTAAGGACGCCTTTCCTGGTTTTGTGCGTTCCTTTTTCAGCTTTTCCCTGTTAAAAATAGGAAAAACGGATATCCGCGTTTTCCGCAACTGCACAATTTTCAATATATTTCTCTTCCAGAGGAATCCACTTCTTCCGGAACATCTCCGCCATGGCCTCCCCGTTGCGCAGAGAGATCCGGCGCATCTGTTCCCCGGGTTCCACATCCATGAAAACGGTCAGGGACGCGTATCTCCCGAACAGGGGATGGCAGCTGTAGGAACCTTCCACAATCCGAAACCTGCCGTTTCCCATCTGGCACTTCCCGTTATAATCCATTTTGCCGCAGTCAAAAATACGGTAGGAAAAACATTCCGGAGCGGAGATAAAAGGAAGCACTTCCTCCTGAAATCTTTCATAATGCACATTTCCCCCTGGCTGGGCATACCGCTCCGGCGTCCGCAGCTCAGGAGGCAGAAAGAAATCGTCCATTTCGATTACAGCTGCATCCAAAATTTTGCTTAACTGATATGCCATGGTAGATTTCCCGGAAGCGGCCCTCCCGTCTATAGCGATCACACATGGCTGCCCCGGTGCGGAAAGCTGTGATGCCTTTTCCAAGACAGGAAACAGGCGGGGGTAGCGCCGATCCACAAGCCGGTAGG
>OFHM01001342.1_pt1 | contig 16351 bp, 10 predicted proteins | sample 1521311 | NCBI WGS metagenome assembly OFHM01 (sample SAMEA3504083, study PRJEB24116) | mouse gut metagenome | biome: mouse gut; feature: mouse-associated habitat; material: faeces | place: Denmark | collected 2011 | reverse complement strand
GAATCATGCCGGGCACTTGTCCCCGGTATTCGGCTTTTACCGGCAGGCAGTATCGTCCGTCCCGCATGGTGATGACTGCATCCTGCAAATAAGTACGCACGGATCCGTTGACCATGGAATTCAGGGTGCTGTGAACCTTGTCGTCCATCTGCCGCATGGACCGGCGCACATCCCGGAGGGCGCTGCTGGCGTCGTCCGCCATGGCATCCTCCGCCAGGATACAGCGGCGGATCTCGTTGGCCAGGGAGGGAATCGGCTCTAAAAGCTCAAAAAATTCGTCCAGGGAATCGGTTCCTTCTTCTTCCGGATCCCGCTGTCCGTACTGCCTGACTTTTCCGGCAGTCTGCAAAAGAGACATGCCCTGCAAAAGCTCGCCCATGCCCAGGACTCCGCCGATCTCCAGCCGTTTAACGGATCCGCGGATATCCCGGATCCCGCCGAAAGAAAGGCTGCCTTTACGGTAGACTCTTTGGAGCGCGTCGGCAGTCTCAGTCTGGTTTCTTCGGATTTCAGACAGAGAATCAGAGGGCAGAAGGTGTTCGCAAAGTTCCTTCGCCCCCGCAGATGCGCAGTGGCCTGCCAGTATGTGAATAATTTTGTCAAATTCTAATTTTTTCAGTGTTTTCTGGTTCATAAATAAATCTCCTGAAAATGATAGTAACACTTTGGCTGTCATTTCTTATCATAACGCATTTGAGCGGGAATGAAAAGGAGAAGTTGGTTATTTTTCGACGGGTAAAAAAGAAGCAAATATTTAAGGCGTGCTGCACCATGCGAAGTGCCTTTTGGTTTCTGTTTTTTTGAAACTTTGCTGTATGACGGCAAAAGAGGAGGAGGCAGGTGTTCGTGTGGAGCTTTCAAAGCGGCTTTTTACGGCCGGGCCGCCAGCGGCCGCTGGGGGAGTGAGCGGCATCCGAAGCCGGAAATGAAATCCATGTAAATACAGTAACGGTGGACATGCTGGGAAAAATCGGGTATAATAGGCATAGTTCATGAGCCGCCCGAAAGGAGGAGGCCCCTATGTCAGAGGGTAAAAAGAACCGAAATTTGTCGTTTATACAGGAGACAGTCAAGCAGAAACGCTTCTACCAGAATCGGATGGTACAGAGGCTTTTGTGGTCTGTGGCCTCGGGGGTTCTTTTTGCCCTTGCAGCAGTGGCGGTGTGGGCCGTGGCAGCGCCCAGGATATCTTTTGTGCCGGAGTCGTCCAGAGTGGAGAAAGTTACGCTTCCGGAGCCAGAGGAGCAGCCGGAACAGTCCAGTGATGAGGAAGAACCTCCCGTTTATATTATGGAGCAGGTGAGCATCGAGCTTGAGGATTATAAAAAAATGTATCAGCAGCTCATGCAGATTGGCAGCCAGGTGGAAAAGAGTCTGGTCAGTGTCTCGGCGGTCACCACGGACACCGACTGGTTTGATGAGACTTACACCAGTCAGAGCTCTGTGTCAGGTCTTTTGGTGGAGGATAATGGAGTAGAACTTCTGGTTCTGACAGATTATGAAAAGGTGAAGGACGGAGAGCGCCTTCTGATCACTTTTTATGATCATACGAGTGCTCCTGCTGTTCTGAAAAAATATGATAAAAACACAGGACTTGCAGTGCTGAGTGTGAATTTGAGTGATATTTCAGAAAGCACGAGAGAAGTGATCCTGTATGCGGATATTGGTTCTTCAAAGACTTTAAGAAGCGGAGAACCAGTCATCGCGCTTGGCAGCCCAGGGGGGAATTACGGGTCCATTTTGTTCGGGAATCTGACCAGTGTCTCCCAGATGGCAGCTCTTTATGACGGGAACTATAATGTACTCACGACGGATATGGCCAGAGCCCGTGCGGGCAGCGGCGTGCTGATCAGCTGGAGCGGCAAGATCATCGGTGTGATTCAGGATCGGTGTGAAGTGGCAGGCCAGAATAACACGATTCAGGCTTATGGGATCTCGGATATTATGGGAGTGATTGAGCATTTATCCAACAGTCAGGACATAGTATATATGGGAGTTGTCGGAGCCGATGTGACGACAGCGGTTTCTGAACTGGAAGGCATCCCCATCGGCGTCTATGTGTCGGAGGTGGCTTTAGAATCTCCGGCCATCGAGGCAGGTTTGCAGCCGGGAGATATCATCACATCCATGAGCGGCCAGACGGTTACCAATCTGAAAGATGTGATGGCGATTCTGATGAAATGTTCCAACGGACAGAACATCCAGGTCATCTGTCAGCGGTTGAATAAAACTGTCTATCAGGAGCTGGAACTGTCCATTGATCTGAAAATTTTAGAATAGGGAGAAGAAAAAAGAGTTATGAAATATATTGAAACTTTTCGGGAGAGCGAGCGCGTCAGCGGCATTTATCTGTGCAAATCCCGCCAGACGGCATTGACAAAAGCCGGAAAGACGTACGAGAATGTGATCCTGCAGGATAAGACCGGTACCGTGGATGCCAAGATCTGGGATCCCAATTCCAGAGGGATCGAGGCTTTCGAGGGCCTTGACTATGTGGATATTGTAGCGGACGTGACCAGTTTTCAGGGACAGCTTCAACTCAATGTAAAAAGAGTGAGAAAAGCCCAGGAAGGAGAATTTGATCCCACAGATTATCTGCCGGTCAGTGACAAGAATATTGAGGGCATGTACAAGGAGCTGGTCCGCTTTATTGATCAGGTGGAGAGTCCATACCTGTCCCGGCTTTTGCGCGGCATTTTTGTAGATGATCAGAAGTTTGTAAAAGCGTTTAAGTTCAGCAGTGCGGCCAAAAGTGTTCACCATGGTTTTGTAGGCGGACTTTTAGAGCATACTCTGAGCGTGACCAGACTGTGTGATTACTATATTCATACATACCCGATGCTGAACGCAGATCTGCTGTATACAGCGGCTATGTGCCATGACATTGGTAAAATCCATGAACTGTCTCCATTTCCGGAGAATGATTACACGGATGCAGGGCAGCTTTTGGGACATATCATGATCGGCGCGGAGATGGTGGCCATGCAGATCCGTCAGATCCCTGATTTTCCGGTCCGGCTGGCCAATGAGCTGAAACACTGCATTCTTGCCCATCATGGAGAGTTAGAGTACGGATCCCCGAAAAAACCGGCGCTTTTAGAAGCAGTGGCGCTGAATTTTGCCGACAATACAGATGCTCATATGCAGACGATGATGGAGGCCTTAAAGGCAGGGGGAGACAATCAGGGCTGGCTTGGATACAACCGGCTTTTGGAGTCCAATATCCGTCGGACAGGAAAATAAAAAAGACACCGGCTCATGGTCTGCGGACTGTGGGCCGATTTATTTTATCATAGGAAAGTCCTGCGAACTTCCCTATGATATAAAAAAGCCCTCCAGCAGGATCGCGAGGGCACTGAAAAAGTAGTCAAATGCAAAAGTTTACCACAATATATTTGCTGTCCCTACAATTCATACCACAATATATCGTGGTAGATTTCCGCATAAAAGGACTTTTTCAGTATCCTCATATTTCAGGCTTTTGGCACTTTTCTTCAATTTTGTATCTTGGTTACAAAATAGCTAATTCAATTCTTGTCTATGATGTAATAACCCGCGTTGAACTTCATTTATTCTCTTGTGAATTTTTATAATTTTTGTATCACATATGGTAAGCGGGATCTAGCGTTTACCATGCATTAAACACCCAAACAAGAAGTTTCCGGAATAACCATTATATTCCATAAGTTACGCATAACGTCTTATTACATTTGTTGCTACATCTTCTGTATATAATTTCGTTTTCTTACCATAATAAAACCTCCAGACTGAATCGTTTAATCTTACATCAATCTGAAGGTTTACACAAACTTTAGGATAGTCCCAATTGTGATTCCTACAATAGTAGCTATTTATTTGCCGATATAATTTATATCAACACCCAAGCATTGTATATAAAACATCTACTCTAAACTATGTACCACATAATCGGATGTTAATTTTTATTTTTTGTTCCTGAAGTTCTTCATCATATGGAACTTTAATCCCTTCCTTGAATATCATAAGTTCACTTGTTTTGCACTTGGAGGACACACTGTAATTCAGATCATACAGACATATCGAATAACCCCTATAAATACTTTTTATTTCTGACGCATCATCATAAGTAATGATCCAGTCACATTTTACACAATCTCTTATCGCTCTTTCAATCCGAACATGGTCTTCTAATTGAAAGTAATTCATATAGAGTTGTTTCCCTTTCTTAAAATACGGAGGATCAAAATAAACAAGTGTATTTTCCTCATACAGAGGAATATATCGTGTAATAAAGCTATTAATATCCTTATTATAAAGCTTTATACCTGATTTTCTCTCAGCAATGCTCTCTATCCTTCGAATTAACTCTTCTCTCTTGAAACGGGCATCCATTTTCCATAATCCAGACTGATCCATACCACCAATCACACCGCCCTTAATAATACCAGAATGATTCGTACGGTTCATGTAAAATGTTGCAAACCCAAGTTCAAAACTGTATTTATCATTTCGTGTGAGGCAGATATTGCGCTGTCGGTTCCATTCTTCCATAGTAAGAGGAACAACTGCAAGCTCCGCTATAAATCGATCAGTCTCAGTAAGGACAGCTTTCCAAAAAGACCAAATCCCTTTATCATAGTCATTGATGACTATCCTGCTGACAACACCCCGAATGAGGAGTTCAATCGCAATACCTGCCCCGCCAGCAAAAGGCTCGATATATGTTCCTCCACTATGTCCAAGTTGATCAATCATATATTTCATAAATTCAGTCAGTTTACCTTTTCCGCCTGGATATCTTAACGGGGAATAGAACATATATTCACCTCCTTTGCTCATTCATTTATTCACTGATTTTTCCCAAATACTCCATAAAAGTATTGGGGAGCCAGTCTGATAAACTGTATGGATTCAAATACATCTTACCTTTTTCATTTCTTTCCCGCTTTCTTAATGAAGGAATAACTTCAAATACAATATTATCTTTTGCAGATATACTTTTTGACTCTTTGATCAATTTCTTCAGAGGCGCTAGATAAACTTCCTGCTCTTCTTCCGAATAGTCTTCCGGATATTTTCTATTCAGAGCATATTCGAGGAGCTGTGCAGCCAGCGTTCTGTCAAAGATATCGTGATTTCTCTGGTTATAGAAATTATCAAGACAATTTCTACATGACTTAGAACATGTGCATTCTGTCAAAATCTCTTTTGTTCTTGAAAACACATCATCAAGCACTCTATTTTCTCCAATAAGGGCAGAATAGCCGGCACCACTGGTCAGATTGTCATAAAAGAACATCTCAATATGTACTTCACCATTTTCCTCAAGACGCGTCCTCCATCCGCCGTTGATTTCATTATAATCAATATCCAGTGAAAGTGACACTGCCTTTTTAATCGCCTCATGCAAAGTCGTTGCAGCGGAACGTAGAATATTCTTTTCCTCACTATCATAGTTTGATACTAGCTTCTGATTATCATATCTAATATCTAACATAAACATGTCTGTCAGAAATTCATATCCAAGATAAATATTTGTTGCAACTGTGCCTTCATGTCTACAGAGATAGCGATCATGATACGGCTGGGAAAATCGAAAATCGCTCGTCTGAAGCGATTCTGCCACCTCTGCTCCACCACATTTAGTACAGATATTAAATCCATTTTTCTTCTTTCCCATATTGACAGTCAGTACCTTGCGATTCTGGAGATTTGCAAAGCGGATGTAGCTGTGTTTATAATTTTGCATTTCCGTATCTTTGGGAACATAGGAATAATATGGTGCTTCCGCATATGTCTTTTCTTCTTCCTCGTCTTCGTACTTGACCGGGTCCCCCTTAACCGGCGCGAACCCCCACGGCTTAATCATTGAATGCCGTTCCACCGGTGCATGGCAGTAAGGGCATTCTGTATATTCTTCCTGACCATCGCCGAACCAATTACATTCTGTGCAGACAATGATGTATTTCTTGTAGTCTTTACTTGTGAAATAGTATTCTGCCTGATTATGCTCATATCCCTTCGGTCTCGGATTTGAATACAGTCCGCCACTCTTATATATCTTCTTATCGATAGTAATGAAACGCCCTGGGGCATATTCACTAATAGCAACCGCAATATCCCTTTCAGGGGCATATTTAATGTCCTTAGGAGCCCTACGCCCATGTTCAGAATCCTTTTCCACACAGAATCTTACGACATTCTTCGGAAAGGAATAGGAAGGAATATATCCCTCAGAATAGAATACATCAAATGCAGAAGTCTCTTTATCTCCGTTGAAATACTCATTTCTCTTACCTTCTGAAAGTACCATGTCTCTTATCTTACAAAATACTTCGACCGTACTATTTATCGGAAAATCAAGAGATTGTACATGTTCGATAAAGGCATCTGCATATTTCTCACAGAATGTAACGATACCGACCTTGACAATACTGTCAAACTTGCTGCGCATCAAATCCGTCGACATGAAGCTGTTTAACGCTTTCATATTATAATGGCGTTGTTTAATCTTCGGATTGTCCCTGTCAATCCATGGCTTTCTAGGTTCTCCAGAGATCATCTCATCCGGATGCTTGAAATAGTGACTGTCATGAACACCTCCAAAGGCATAGGTAACGATAGTAGAAATTCCAGAATTTTTTCGACCTGCACGACCTGCTCTCTGCTGGTAATTCTCACGCATAGGAGGGATATTTCTCAATCCTACCGCTGTCAGGGAACCAATATCGATACCAACCTCCATAGTAGTCGTACAGCTTAATACATCGATAGAATCCTCACCAAACTCGCCGACAGCAATATCTTGGAAGCGAATCTCATAGTCCTCAGTTCTACTTAAAATATCGCTCGTTGTTTCCTTGTGAGAGAGCTGAGCTGTATGTTCTTCGGTATCAATGGTGTGGATTTTCTCTTCACCATCAATGGCAGCAAGCACAGGTTTTCTCCAGAAATCAAATCTGGAAAGATCTACATTGGTGATAATATGGAGATTTTTAGATTCAAAGCAAGAACCGCAGTAATCCCCAAGCTTGTAAGGAGAAATTTTACCGCATCTCTCACATCGATACCAATTAAAATCCTCGCCTGTAATGACGATTTTTACCGCATCAAGTTTAAGATAATATCGCTGGTTTGTTCCTGGTCCAAAGAAATCGTTCTTTATACAGTTCAAAAACTCTTCCATCTTTTTATCATTAAGTCCAGTCATATCTTTTACGATCTGAATGAACTTTTTATCAACGGAAGCCGTGAAATCTCCGTTAAGACCAAAGGACTGGATCTTACTTCGCCCCGGAAGATTTCTTCTGACATCATCCTCAATAGTATTACCAAGAGCCGCACTTCCGTCCATGACATCCCAGAAAAGCAGGACTAAAACGGAACGAAGTATTTCTTCATCAATTACAATGCCATAATCATCCTCAAGCTCATAAGCACAATCTTCCAGAATTCCGTCCATAGGCCCAAGAAAACCGAGACCGATATCCTTGAAAGAACGCGGACTCTCTGTAAAAAAGGTTAACAACTGCTCGTAATAGTCATCTGGTAGCGGTTCAAAGTTTTCCTTTGAAATATCCTTACGTCGTCTGAGTTTTTTACGAATCTTCTCAAGATGATCTTGGAAGATATCAGCACTACTACCAGAGAAGAATTCCAATCTCTGCTCCACACAGACCACTAAAAACATATTGTACAGTTCTTTCAAGGAATGTTCTCTTCCATCTGCCAACAGTTTCTTTGCAGCCAACATAACAGCCTGACGGAACCCATCCGCATCGGATGATTTGGACAAATCAAGTGCAAGCTTTGCTGCATTCTGTCTGGAGTCCGAGAACAGAAGTACCTTCTTACCTTCATTTATAAGTTCAGGCTTTGCCGGTGGTTGAAGCTCAAACTGTGCTTTGGTTAGGTTATAAAAAGGAATGTTACCTTTTGTTGCCAGATCTGTAGGCTTTTTTAACGGCATAATCTTTTTACATTTCGGACATGTACTAAACATATAACGATTGTGTTTTTCATCATATTCCGGATAAAGAACTTTAAGCAGTCCACCGCCATCCTGATAGTCAAGATAAAGTTTTCCTGTTACAGGATCGAGATATCCCACTTTATCTTTGCCTTTTGTCTCATATTCATTTGGACAAATGTAAAGAAGCATCTCCGTCAGGTCATTCGCTCCACCACTCAGTCCTTTATTCGGGAATGCATACCAATATCCTGTTCCGGATATCTTCTGGACATATACCTTAAAATACAATGCTCCGCATTTGATATGGTTTACAAGCTCATACATCCTGCCACCACAACCGCATTTTTCACGTGGGATAGAAATCACCTTACCAAGAGGAAGTTTTTCTTCATCAGAGTATTTCGCCCCACAGGTGCACTTCGGATTAGAACAAGCATATAATCCTTGGATTCCGCGGACAAACATATGCAGTCTTACGGGAAAAAGAATCTCACCTTTCTTTTTTGCGAGGGAAACAACAGCAAGCAATGCGTCAAGGGCATCCCCTGCATACTCACTGTTTCCGAATATCTTCGTTTTTAATTCTGTATAGGATTTTGCACCGTCTCTGCACAGTTCATAAAGCTTCACAAATGCCTGATAATCCCAGAGATTTTCAAACAGCCATTCCTGTGCATCTGAAGTGGAGATATCCGAAGGTAACTTAATCTGGAACACATTTTTAGCAAAAGCACAAATTCTTGTACTAATCTCGGCTTTTGTTACCTGGCCTGTTCCTATGGAAGCAAGAGCCGCAGCATCCGCCATCACCTTAAAATCATTACGAACAATTTCTTTGTCGCCAAAAAGAGGAACACATTCGGAATATTTCTTTCCGGTAAGGCCGTTAAAGAAGTTGGATATGGCTCCTTCGTCTTCTACTGGCATACTTGCAGTTGTAAGAACAAACTGTACTTTCTCCAGAGAAATATCAAGACGCGAAAAAAGTCTGTCAAGAAGAAGTGCGATTTCTCCGCCTGAGGAACCTCTATACATATGTGCTTCATCAAGGACAATGAGAATTCTGTTTTTCTCTGATTTATTCAACCATTCTTTCGTATTATTCCATATACCTGCTTCCATCTGACGCATGAGCATATACTCCAACATAGAATAGTTTGTAATCAGTATGTCCGGAGTATTATTCTGGATCTCAAATCTGGTGATATATTCTGCATCATAAGGACTCGGTTTATGAATATCATTTTCGAGATTATCAATAAAATTCTTCAGGCCTTCTTCTCCGCCATACCTTGCAGGATATTTATTGATGCTCTTGAATCCATTTATTTTTTTCATCTGTTCTTTCTGTTCTTCTTCTGTAACATTCTCATCCACAAGATATTGTTCACGGTATGTCTCTGCAAGATTAATATTGCTCTGTTTTTTTGACTCTCCAGAATAGGGAGTTCTTCCGGTATACATACCAAAATGCGGGATACGTCCTGCTCCCGAAGAAGATGTAAAGATGTTCATGAACTCTTTAGAGCCCATAATCTTTCGAAATCTGGCAAGCTGGTCAGATACCAATGCATTCATAGGATAAATAATAAGAGTTCTTACAGCTGGCATTTTAAAATCTTTCGGCCTATTAAGAGATTCCTCGATAGCACGCGCAATAATTGGCCAAAGAAAACACTCTGTTTTACCGGAACCTGTACCTGTAGATACAAACAAGTCTTTCCCATTCAAAACACTTGTAAGAGCTTTTACCTGATGAGTAAAGGGGTTGGAATAAATGCCGAGTTCTGCATCAACAAGCTTTAAAAGGACTTCCTTAACATTATTCTCAATATCAGCTGTCCGGATACCGTCATTTACCTTGCGGTAGGAAGAGGACGTCTCAATGTACGGTTCCCTTGCAATGTTAATATCATTCGGACACATCTCTCCAAGAAGCTCGTCTGCGTACAGAAGCAATGTTTCGCTGTTAGCAAGATAATCTGACTTGATATAGTTAACCAGCCGGTTCCTTATTGTCTGGTAGTACTGTTGTACACCGTTCGTATTTCTATCCATAAAATTCACCTTTTCTCGCAGTAAATCCTATTGTTCCAAGGATTTCTGCAGTCTGTACTGTCAATTCGTTTCGTATGATAAAATTACTCCGATCGGAGAAACCATATCTTGGCCATGCATTCATAAGCAAATAAAAGTATTCCCTATTCGGCAGTTGTCCAAGAATACGAATATAGGAATATTCCTCATCTATTGGACATACAAGGATCTGCATCGGATTGTCATAGTGATTCCTAAGGGCAACATATAACCGTCGGAATTCTGCTCCCGTTAAGGCATCAAGCTCGTCCGCACTGTTATCATCAGCATAAAGAAGCGTTCCATCATCTTTTCTAATGACTCTATAATATGGCCCTGTTATGCTTTTCCGTGCCATCGTCATATTGGATTTTATGTATCTATGCCACGAGTTGTATACGTTTCCATAATAGAACGGATTGAAAAACTCCAGTTCCTCCACATTAATATCTCGCTCATCAAAATCGCACTCATCATATTTTACTTTTAAGTATTCTTCCGGTGTCAAACTATCACGTACGAGAAAATCATTTAATTTTACTTCATGTCTACCATTCCTGCAGTGGATTCCAAGCCCATTTACAATATAGCATGTTTCTGGCAGTCCAAGATACAGATAATCTGCTTCAGAGACTTTTATGGTTTCACCGCTGTTATTCAGAACATTGTAATTATTATCGAGTGTCAGCAAATATCCTGTCTGTTCGTAGATATTTCGGATAAACACAGCAATATTGGTATTTCTTGAAGCAAACACAAAATGTTTTGCCATTGGACATAGTTCAATATATTTTTTAGACAGGTCATGTAACAAGATGCTTTGTGCGTTCTTGCTAACTCCTCTCTTATTTTCCTTTTCACTGAGTGCTGATTTAAGGCACCACAGACCGAGAGCTGAATAGATGACCCTGTATCCAAAGTATTCAGACGGTTCATTTGTATAAGGGCGTATATTTATGTCATCTGCCATGATATTGATCAATTCATTCACTATCCAAACCACCTCATCAAAATATCTTTCTTCAAACAGCGTCCTGCTTCTCCTGCATACCTCTGAAGACGTTTGGAACTGTTGTAAGGATTCTTCCCGAGAACCTTGGACACATATGGAAGAAGCGTGAACATCAGCATCTCGTTCAAATAATTTTCATCTTCAATCATGTCAGCCATCACATAGGCTGTATCCATTCCTAATCCGCATTCACATGCAATCTCACAGAATATTTTCTGTGACCGACTGTCAGCTCCTGCATTGCTTTTGTATGCAGACGAGATCTCTTTTACTTCGGAAGGGTCCTCCGTAATATCCCTGATTCTTAATACAGAACTAAAAACATCTGCACTGATAAAATGGACCGAAGAAAGAATTTCGTGCGGAATAAAGCTCAGCGTCTTGTCATACATGTAGGTAAGGATGATAATCTTGTTGCGATATTGTTCGAGCGCTGGGATTAATTCCAGTTCATTACAGTTCCCAATAAAGCCGTCAATACAGACAACTCGATCAGGAGTATTTGCAAGAAACTCCCTTATTTTCTGTATGCCTGCACCTTCCGAATACAGCAAATAAGCTGCAATCGGCACACCGTAAATCGTGTTTGCCAGACAGTTTGCCAAATTAATTCCTAGTCCTCTTTTTATCAGCAACGGTATACCACAGAAAAAGTTCTTTTCAAGATAATCTACAAAATCTGATGAACCATCCTCATTCATATCGAATCCGATATTTTCAAGGTTATAGCTGAAATATTCATCAAAATCATCCATATCCTCTGGGCATAACGGTATCTTCCAGTCAGTATTTGCATATCTTTTTGAAACAGCTTCTGCTGCAGTCTCGATATTTTTCTGCGCTTCCAATGTTTCTTCCAACTCCCTATTTTTCTGCGGATAGAACTCTTTTTTTGTACCAAATGCAGAAAGATATTCTTTATATGCTTTTTCAACACCAAGCGCTTTATCGAGTGCTTCCTTAAGCTCACTAATCTTCTTCCGATCTGATTCTTTGTCTGATAAAAATGTCGCTCTCTCTGCTTTATATGTAAAAAGCTGTTTCTCACGACTTCTTACCTTATTTTTCCATGTCTCGATGTCATCCTCAGCAGTAGAAAGTCTGGATACATATTCGGAGATGCTTGTCTCGTATCCTGCCGCTTTTTCGGCCTGATCCTTTAGTTTGGATGTAAGGGTGTCAATCTTCTGTTGCATCTCCGCAGTCTTCCACACCTCATCATCCTGAACTTTTTTTAGTTCTGCTTCCAATTTGTCTACTTTTTCAGACAAACGAGTGCTCTTTTCCTGTTCCTGCTCAAGTTGTTTTATTTTTTCTTTTAGTTCTTTTTTCAGCTCTGTCTCTTTTTTTTTCAATTTTTCGATGTTCTTCTCTTCATCGAAAATCTGATTTTTCAACTCTTCCTGAATATCAGTAAGTTCCCGTTGACTTTTCTTCAAAAAATCCAGTTCTTCTTCATTTGCTTTTTGATGAGCAGACTGATAAAAAACAGATGAACACATAACCTTCAGATAATCTTCGGATTTTTCTTCTCTTTTGATTTTGAAAAATAGTGCAACGTTTCCAGAAAAAAAGGAGCGCGACAGCACATCAATATAAGCTGCCTCCTGATCAAGCCCGCTCTCAAGTACTTTTGCTAATTCCTCATTAATTTCTTCAATCCATTGTTCAATATGCTTGTTTAGAAAAGATGCAATAAAATCCCTGTTACGAAAGTTATAAAGCCATCGGATTGCAGTATCATCGTTCAGCGACTTTACACGGAATCCCCCTTGTAATTTGTCGAATTCCTTCGGATATTTTCTGAAGTATTCGAATATCTCCTTAAACGGGATAACAGTACAAACATACTTAATTTCGTCTTTTGTAAGGTCTGTCAAATAATTCAAAGCAGTCCCTCCTTAATGTATTGTTTAACGACTGTATTAATCCGTCCGCTCCTATAACAGTTTTCCAAGTACGCTAAGACTATTTCGTCTGTTGTGACATCCATGAAATCATCCGGTTCAAATATTTCTGACTGTGGATGATATTTCACTATATCATTTATAAGTTGTCCTGTGTCCATTTTTTCTTTTGAACACGCATACACATATGCTTTTATATGTCCGTTTTTATATCCTACAATCCGATCCGATTCAGAAAGATATACGTTTGAACCTGGATTCAACCGTGTGCATCCATTCTGGTCAAATAAAAAGTAGTCGTACTGATCAGGAATGGTATATCTGTCAGAATATATAGCCGCAGGTTCTTCCAGAACTGTTTCCATCCCCAGTTCTCTTTCCTTTTGGATACATATATCAATATTCTTTTCATGTATAATGATTTCATCTTCAACATGAAGTTTCAGCACATCTCTGTTGATTTCCCGGGCAAAAACATCATCTACATTTATATTTCCATGGGGAATCAATTCAAAGCTTGAATGAACATATACTGTATCTCCAGTACATATTGAACGCGAATTTCTAACATAAATCGGTGGCCATAAAATGCTAAACGATTCTGATGTTTCTATCTGATAATCATGCTTCTGAAAGAAATACCGAACAGAAAATTCTGCTTGTTGTACAGAAAACTTCAGTCCATAAAACACCCTGTTTTCTGTGACAAAAGAAAACAGCTCTTCTGAGGTGATATACTCTAAAGTTGAAAGTTCCTGCATAGTTTCTTCATACTCAGATATGCCAATATATTCAGTATTTGTATAAAGTAGTGATGATGTCTGATGCCTGCAGTGTTCATCTTGCGTCCTAACTCTGAATATATTGATTTTCTTCATATCTCTCATTACATCCTGATATGTACAGCTATTAATCCCGGAATCAAAGGAGACAATATACTGTGTTGAGAATTCCGTGATGGTAAAATAACTTTTTCTGCCCGGAACAAATACTTCTTTACTAAGAGGAATAGAGAGAAATGGATCAGTGCAATATTTTGAAGATACTATCAGCCTGTTGTTTTCTTTCTCATACGCCTGAAGTTCTTCTTCTGTAAAAATCTTTTCCATACTATCTGCTGTCAAATCTTCCGTTTTATCCTGCAAATCTATGTTTTGTGATTCCATCATTCCAATGTTCTGTTTTTCCATAATAAAATAAAATTCTATATGTCCCTGTTTATGCCTTCTCAAAAGTATTAAATGTTCCACTGTGTCCAACTGTCCAAGATATTGTTCACATTCTGTATCATTATTTCCTTTTCGATGCCTAAAATGAGGAGAACGCTCACTGCTATCAGCTGCAGCAAGATAAACTTCTTCACCGCAACACAGACATTGGTAACGAAATCGCTCTCCCAAAAAACAATATGAGGATTTTGCAATAACTGCAGCGTCTACCTCACTTTGCAAAACAGCATCAAAAGCTTTATCCATTCCGTTCCTCTCCTTATTGGTCAAGATCAATCGTATCTATAATAACCATAGATTTTACTATCAAACTCATTCTTTCTGCTTATAATCTCTGTAATTTAGAATTAATAGGATACTATTATTCTTCTGGAATAATATCCATGACATCGTCTATTGTACATCCAAGACAAGAACAAATCTTAACCAAAACGCCCACTCGTACATCTTCATTTCGTCCAAGCTTTGCCATTGCATTGGTACTAATCTTTGCTGCACGAACCAAATCTGTTTTCATCATATTTCTTTCATTCAGAATAACCCAAAGCTTATCATAACTGACTGTCATATTCAGTCCTCCTAAATTGATTGCATGGCAATAAGTATAACTATACAAGTTAACATTAATCTCCAACAAATTTTATTAGATATACCAATCCTTGAAAAGCTAGATAAATACAGAGTTCTCGGAAAAATAGCATACCTAACTTGAATTTGTTACGGATTAATTATATCATACGCCCTTGCATCTTTCAACTTGCAATACGCAACATCAAATAGAATCTACTCTTTGTTTTAGGCTTTCTTTTCACCTCATGGGCGATTTGCGGTTTCTGCAACGGTGATTTTTTATTTACTGGCATAATTTATGTCAATTTTGTAATCACTCTTCTTGTATTCAATCTCCAGACTGTAATCGCCTATCTGCATGGACATTCCATTATCTATCGGATAAAACTTTCTTTCCTCTGTATCATAAATAAGAAATTCCTTTATCAGCTGGTGTTGCATCGTTTCCAGAATCTTCCGGATGCAATCATCACAGAATAGGGTTTTCATCCTGTGGACACTGACAATGCCACGTCCACGGTCTATCCCCGCATATCCTGTCTTTTGGTCGGGGCTTTTGGTGATATGGACGCTGGTCTGGCTGACTTCATCATAACCAAAATTCATGATGGTTCCCCCTCGGCTGCTGTTGTCCGGGCTTTCTCCTATATCGTACAAATCTAAGGAATAGAACTGTCCTGTATTGGCGCAGACAAGGACTGCCTGAGCCGGGTAGCTTTCCATGCAGGTACGGCAGGTTTCAGCGGTGTTGGGGATATACTGGATAAAATTCTCTATGTCCTCGCCGTATTCACTGAATACCAAATCATGCCGGATAGTCTGGGCGATGTCGTCATATTCGTCCTTTGTGGCGGATGCCATGTAAGTAGCAATCATGCTCATGGCTTCCTCCACGTCCCTTCCGTTTTGGCGGCTTATACGGAAATTATTGATTCCTGTCACTATCAGGATAAGTATTACCACTCCCATGCAGGTCATGAAATTCCAGTACAGGAGCCACCGCTTGTCTGACGAACTTAGGCGTTCTTCCATATCGTCATTCACGTCCACTTCCCAGAAATACCACCAGATTTCTTTCACTTTTTGCCATAAACCTTTCACTTTCCATTCCTCCGCTTTAAACATATATACATTTTTAGTTGATTGACCACTCTTATACTATAAAGTGATGTCACTTACCTGTCAAGTGACTGTATATTATTTGCCGATATTCGATTACCATTTATACATACCCGAAACGGAGGGCAGGGATATGGCAACCAACAAGAAAGTATTTACTTTACGTCTGTCAGACGAAGTATTTGATAAAATCGGCATTTTGGCAACAAGTGAACATCGCTCATTGACCAATTACATTGAGTATGTGTTAATCCAGCACTTGGAAAAGGTGGAGAAGGAACGTGGCATAATCATAACAGACCAATCTAAAGATTGATTATGATTTTTCCTGTCTTTTAGACATAAAGTGCTGTCACTTGACTGTCTTATGAATGTATATATTTTTCCTGATTTGGGCTACCATAAATTCATACCCGGAATGGAGGGGAGAAGTATGGCAACCAACAAGCGTGTATTTACCTTGCGTCTATCAGACGAAGTATTTGAT
>OFHM01001337.1_pt1 | contig 16380 bp, 15 predicted proteins | sample 1521311 | NCBI WGS metagenome assembly OFHM01 (sample SAMEA3504083, study PRJEB24116) | mouse gut metagenome | biome: mouse gut; feature: mouse-associated habitat; material: faeces | place: Denmark | collected 2011 | reverse complement strand
CTGAATATCTGTACAAAGTCTTTAAGGATAGTTAAATCTCATGCGTCAGCCCTGGATAAATATTGGGTAGCGTTTGTATATGTGGGGATTTTTGTATAGCTTCGCAAGGTCGAATGATTCGACAGGGCCTGCCCTTATGATTCAAGATGTCTTATTTTAAATCTAAAACCATTATTCATTATGAAGAGAAGATTTTACTCCATTATGCTGCGCTCCCTGATGGGTGCTGCAATGGTTGCCACATGTTCTGATGCCGTGGCAGAAGGTTGGGAGCAGATACGTGAGCTTCCTAACGCCTATACACACTTTATAACTTCGACCGGTCGCTTCCTTATGTCGGATCTGGATCTTTCTCGTAAGGGGGGGATATCATATTCCGACGATAAAGGTGCTACCTGGACTCAGTGCGAAGTCAAGGACTATAATTATAAGAACTTTTATGAAGCTGACGGGTATATTTATGCACTTGGCAGCATGGAGGCACGTATAGCACGTAGTAGTGACGACGGCGAGACCTGGGAAATGCTCAACTACAGCAATGCCATCAAGGATATTGTACCTGATAAGGCACTTCCGTCAGCTGAAGCCTTAGGCATCGTTAAAATCGGCGATGTGCTTTATATCGGCGATTTCGTGGGTGCTGGCGTCCTCATGTCGACTGACAACGGTGAGACATGGAAAGTTACCGACCGCGAGTCGCTTATGATTTCCATGCAAGGCTCCGACGAAAAGTTTGTGGACTGCATATACCATATGACTGATTTTAAAGGAGTGCCATATGCATTTGGTATGTTTGTTGTGGCACGTTATGATGCCGATGCCGATAAATGGGAAATTCTTCCACAGTCGTCAAACTTCATGACATGTTCAATTGTCAGGGGCGGGCGTCTGATTATCGGCCGTTCCACTGACAACTCGTATCATCCCGAATACAACCCCGTCCCATATCTGCATGTGACCGAGGATGGTTACAACTGGGGTGGTATCATGGCGCCGCCGGCTCAGACCCCATATGGGACCAACCTCAATGTACGTGCCATGACTGCTGACGAAAAAAACATCTATACTGCCGGTCCTGGTTGGACAAGCTACGGAGGTCCGGAATTCTTCTACACTGAAAATGAAGGTGAGGACTGGAAATTTGTGGGGGGGCTGCCCGACTACCATTTTCCCTTAACACTTGCCTGCGATGATAAATATATCTACACTGCATTGTATGCCGAGAGTCCTACGGTTAAGACGAGTGGTCTTTGGAGACTGGCCAAGAGTGATCTGAATGGTGCCGGAATAAACACTGTTGCTGTTGATGAAAGCGGCCTGGCAGTGAATATCGACAACCAGACCTTGAGCATCAGCACCGAAGGCAATATCAGGATTTTCGATATCTCCGGCCGTGCGGTTGTTACAGTGGCTGATGCAGCTTCTGTCGACCTTTCAGCTCTCCCCGGCGGCATCTTCCTTTATGAAGTGAACGCTGACGGCACCACCGTCACAGGTAAATTTGCAAGATAAACCGGGCTGGAATTTTTAATATTACCGTCATGCTGAATAAATTGTTACCCGCCGTTTTCGCAGTCATTACAGCCGGATTCGCAGCCCAGGCCGATGACACGATGACCTATTTCACGTGTGATTTTACCAACGGGATGCCATCAGGGGCAGTGCTTGAGGATCGCGATAATCAGGAACAGCATTTCTCAATGGTTCAGAACGGCTTTGCTGAACGTGACAGCTGGATTATCTATCGCGAGCAGGGAACTGACAACTACTGTGCTGCCTCATCCTCCCGTCATAAGGCTGTAAGCGGCCAGGACCCTGTTGCCGCTGACGACTGGCTGATTCTGCCGCGTGTGTTTGTGCGTGGCGGTGATGCCCGGATGACGTGGCGCTCCCGTTCGTTCAATGATGCGACCACACGCCTGAGTTCCTACGACATCATGGTTTCTGAGACTGAGGGTGTTTTTGACGGGAAGCCGGTTATGTCGGTTTCCAAAGAAACCGACATGGAATGGGTTGAACACAGTCTCGACCTGGGTGCATACGCCGGAAAGAAAATCTACATAGCCTTTGTCAACAACAGCCTCAATTGCGAGATGGTGGCTGTGGACGACATCGTTATAACCGGCCAAAAAGGACTGGCGGAGCTGGTTCTCACCCCCGGTGAATATGCCTTGGGCAATGAGGCGTTCAAGTTAGGCGGCAAATTGACAGCTTACAGTAAGGAAGTTGTCAACAGCCTGGCTATAAGCGTCGATGTTGAAGGCGGCCAAAAACTTCAGGCCGAATATAAGGATTTGGCGTTAGGCTATCATGACACATTCGAGTTCGAACTACCCGGTGAAGTCTCGGCCGAATACGGTCGCAGTGTTTCCTATAGCGTAAGCTATACTGTAAACGCTACCGAGTATGATGCTGAGAACTGCGCCACGACCCTGTTGGCTTTCAAGCCCGAACGTAAGGTCGTTGTTGAGGAAGCAACCGGTATGTGGTGTCAGTATTGCCCCAAAGGGATAGTGGCCTTCGAAGTGCTCCAGGAAAAATATCCTGATACATTTTTGGGGATAGCTGTCCACATGAATGCCGAATTGGACGTTTTGGCGTTGGATTCGTATGCTAACCGTAACACTTTTACAGGAGGTGCTCCGTCGGCGTGGGTTGACCGTACAATCTACTCCACCACGCCTATGGTTCCTGTAAGGGAGAATGGTCGTCGCACCTACACCACATTGATGGGCGGGTTGGAAACCGATTTCCTGACATGCCTTGAGACCGTCCCGTTGGCTGATATACAGCTTTACGGTGATTTGGATGGGAATTCTTTGAATCTTCACACTGTGACGCGCTTCCCGGTGAATCGCGAAGGTTCGGATATACGTCTGGCCTTCGTAGTTACCGAGGATCATGTCTGGGGTAACCGTTACTACCAGATGAATCTTTTCGGCGGTGGTGACGAAGAACTTGGAGGTTTCGAAAATCTTAAAGGTCGTATAACTGAGGATTTTGAATTCAATCATGTGGCCCGTGCGCTTTACGGGGACTGGGAAGGATACCCCGGCCGTTTCCCCAAGGAGATTACCGCAGGTGAAAGCTACGACAATGATTTCAAACTTGACCTGCCCACTACGATACTTGATATGAACAACGCCCGCATTATCGGCATGGTTATCGATAATGCCAGCGGGAAGGTGCTTAACGCCAACGTTATGGGGCTTGGAACAGGCTCGCTCGACCTTGTAGGCGAGGACGCGTCCGGCCTCATACGTGTAGAGCCTTCTGCATCCGGCGTAAGGGTTGTCGGCCTTGGCCTTATGGATGTGACGGTATCCGATCTTTCAGGACGCACTGTTGCACGTGTTTCGGCCAACGGCACTGCCGATGTGCAGATTGACACCTGTGGCATATACATTGTGACTGTTAAGGGCGATAACGGCTGCGTTGCTGTCAAAGTCGCTATCTGATTCTGTCAAAACCTGCTAAACTATGGCGGTGTGTCAAAATTCAATATTTTGGCACACTGCCGTTGTTTTCGCCCGGATGGCGAGGGTGCTGTCATAATGTTGTTTGGACATAAAGCGGCTTACACCGGTTGGAGGTTTTCTGTGCGCCGGGATGCAGACATGTTAAAAACTTTGCGTGACCAGGCTGCCATTGCGGAAAATTCTCTAACTTTGTTCCTGGTAATGGGCCTGTTCCCGCGCTGCGGTTTCCCATGACTACGGATAAAACAGAATCTACATTGAAAATAATATGAATTACAAGACTTTGCGTCTGAAACGCGGCAAGGAGGAATCGCTCGACCGATTCCATCCGTGGGTGTTTTCCGGGGCGCTTGCCGAGCCGTTGCCCGAAGGGCTTGAAGAGGGGGATAACGTTTCGGTAACGGCCTCCGACGGGCGTTGCATCGGGGTGGGGCATTTCCAGATAGGCAGCATTGCGGTGAGGATTCTCGATTTCGGTGATACGGCAATCGATACAGCCTTCTATACCAGGCGCCTGGAGCAGGCATTGGCTTTACGCAGGGCCTTGGGGCTGGCACGCCCCGATAACGATGCCTACAGGCTTGTGCATGGCGAGGGGGATTTCCTCCCCGGCCTGGTGGTGGATATTTACGGCCCTACGGCAGTGTTGCAGGCCCATTCACCGGGAATGCATTATGCCCGTGGGCTAATAGCCGACGCCATAGTGCGCCTTCCGGGGCTGGGGGTGCGTAACGTGTATTATAAGTCGGAAACCACGCTTCCTTATAAAGCCCATCTCGACGCGCAGAATGATTATATCGTCGGCGGTTTCGAGACATCGGTAGCTACCGAAAACTCCTTGCGGTTCAATATCGACTGGCTGCGCGGGCAGAAAACAGGTTTCTTCCTCGACCAGCGCGACAACCGCGAATTGTTGCAGCGCTACAGCGCCGGGCGCCGTGTGCTCAACATGTTCTGCTACACCGGCGGATTCTCGGTGTATGCCCTCAGGGGCGGTGCGGACATGGTTGATTCGGTCGACAGTTCGGAAAAGGCGATTACCTTGACCGATGCAAATGTAGGGCTTAATTTCCCCGGCACCGACCGCCACCGTTCATTCGCGGTGGATGCGTTCAAGTTCCTCGACAACATGCAGCGCGATGATTACGACCTGATAGTGCTTGACCCGCCTGCCTTTGCCAAACACCGCAGCGCTTTGCGTAATGCCCTTCGCGGTTACCAGCGGTTGAATGCCAAGGCTATGGAGAAAATCGCCCCCGGCGGAATCCTGTTTACCTTCTCATGCTCGCAGGCGGTGAGCCGTGAGCAGTTCCGCCTGGCTGTGTTCTCGGCTGCTGCCCAAAGCCGCCGACGCATCCGCATCCTGCACCAGCTTACACAGCCTGCCGACCACCCGGTCAACATCTACCATCCAGAGGGGGAATATCTCAAGGGGTTGGTATTGTATGTTGAATAATGCTGGCGGCCTGTGGTGAATCGTGCCACTTCAAGAAGCATCATGCGATGTTGAAAGCAGGGATATGCCTGGTGGCAGCAAGTGCAATCATGACAGGGCCGGATGGCATAGTGGACAGATGTAATGAAATCCTTAAATTTTACTAAATGAATAAAACCCTCCTTATGGCAGCCGTTGCTGCCTCAGTCTCATTTTCGGCAATGGCTAATGCAACTGACCCATCAAACCCGTCGGGAACGGTAGTTGACCGTTTCGCCGATGTGGAGGTGCTCCGTTACACGGTGCCCGGTTTCAACGAGCTTTCGCTCGACCAGAAAAAGTTTATCTACTATCTCACAGAGGCCGCCCTTGCCGGGCGCGACATCCTTTGGGATCAGAATGGTAAGTATAACCTGAAGCTCAGAACCCTTTTGGAGGGCATCCATCGCAATTATGCCGGCAACCGTAAGGATAAAGAGTTCCTGGCGTTTGAAAAATACCTCAAGCAGGTGGAATTCGGCAACGGTGCCTACCATCATTATTCAACCGATAAGTTCGTCCCGGAATTCTCACGTGGATGGTTCAAGCAGGAGGTTGACGCGCTTGCCAAGAAGGAACCTGCTGCCATGGCTTTCGTAGGCAGCGATTATGCCGATATCGAGCGCCTGGTTTTCGATCCGTCGTTCCTTCCAAAACGTGTCAACCAGGCCGATGGGGCTGATTTGATTCTGACCTCGGCCAACAACTTCTATGAAGGTGTGACACAGAAGGAGGTGGAGGAGTATTTTGCCGCCATTAAAAATCCCGATGACCCTACACCTGTGTCTTACGGGCTTAACACTAAGGTTACGAAGGTCGACGGGAAGGTTGTGGAACTCCCCTATAAAGTCGGTGGCCTTTATTCCCCGGCAATCGAGCGTATTGTCGAGAACCTGGAAAAGGCGAAAGCGTATGCCGAGACACCCCTGCAGGCGGCTTCGATTGCTGAGCTGATACGCTATTACCGCACCGGCGACCTCCGTGCGTTCGACAGTTATTCCATCATGTGGACCCAGGATACCACTCCCACGGTTGACTTTGTAAACGGTTTCATCGAAAGCTACGGTGACCCCCTCGGAATGACCGGCTCGTGGGAATCGATTGTGAACTACAAGAACCATAAGGCATCACACCGGACCGAGGTGATTTCAAACGGTGCGCAGTGGTTCGAGGATCATTCGCCAGTCGATCCCCGCTTCCGCAAGCCTGAAGTGAAGGGTGTGAGCGCGAAAGTGATAAATGCAGCAATCCTTGCCGGTGATGCATATCCCTCGACACCTATCGGCATCAACCTGCCGAATGCAAACTGGATTCGTGCCGCCCATGGCTCGAAATCGGTGACAATCGAGAACATCACCCAGGCTTACGACGATGCTTCCCACGGTAACGGTTTCAATGAGGAATTCGTGATTGATGCCCCTACCCGTGAGTTGCTCAACAAATACCTGTTTATAACCGACAACCTGCACACCGACCTTCACGAATGCCTCGGTCATGGTTCAGGCCGTCTGTTGCCCGGTGTAGACCCTGATGCGCTTAAGGCTCATGGCTCTACGCTTGAAGAGACGCGTGCCGACCTGTTTGCCCTGTATTATCTTGCCGACCCTTATCTGCTGGAACTCGGTTTGCTCGACAATCCGGATGCCTATAAGGCGGAATATTACAAGTATATGCTTAACGGCCTCATGACGCAGCTTATGCGTATTGAGCCGGGTAAGGATGTGGAGGAAGCGCATATGCGCAACCGTAAGCTCATTGCCGAATGGGCGTTGGAACATGGCCGCGACAACAATGTTGTGGAATTGGTCAAGATCGACGGCAAAACATATGTCAAAATCAATGATTACAAAGCATTGCGCAACCTTTTCGGCCAGCTTCTTGCCGAGATACAGCGCATAAAGAGCGAGGGCGACTATGCTGCCGGAGCCGCCTTGGTTGAAAAGTATGCAGTAAAAGTCGACCCGGCGTTGCACCGTGAAGTACTCGACCGTTATGCAAAGCTTTCGATTGCCCCTTACAGAGGTTTTGTAAACCCAGTTTATACACCTGTAACTGATGCCGACGGCGAGATTACCGATATCCAGGTGACCTACACAGAGGATTATCTCCCGCAGATGTTCCGCTATTCGCGTGATTATTCCCCGCTGACCCATTAAACCATCATCGCGGATGATCACCCTCGACGAACAGGGAAGCGGTGCGTTTGATTTTGGTGCATCGTGCTGATTCAAACCGATTTTTATGGCTGCCGCCCATGGAGATTTTCCTCCATGGGCGGCGCTTTGCTTTTGCATCATCGTTATGAACAAACGGTGTTACAAACATGTTTCAATAGCAAAGGCTGAGAGGCGGTCAACTAAACTCCGGCCGGGAATCAAGTCCTTATTACATAAGGACGGTTCCAAAATTGCAAACCACAGAAAAGAACGAGGTTATGAAAAAAATCATCAATTTCCCGAGACTGTTACCGGCAGTCATTGCCGGTGTTGTGATGATGGCTGTAGGCGATTCCTCCGCTTCGGCTCAGGCTACTTACGAATACATAGCCCCGCAAACATCACTTCCAGAAATCCCTCCGGGGTTCAGCGGGGTAGGGCCGGTGGTATCAGGGAGCGTCGACTTCTCGAAAATACCATCCAATGCCCGGAAATTCCTGCAAAAGCATTGCGACGGCCATGCCGTGGTGAAATGTGACAAAACGTATTCCACCGGCGATTTCTCGCTGGCATTGGCCGACGGAATCGAGATGGAGTTCGATGCCAAAGGCAATCTGACTGAGATTTCCGCCCCGGAAAATTATTCGCTCGCCCCTACATTGCTTAAAGCAGTCATCCCCGGCAAACTTTACAAGCTGTTGGACCATAACGGGTTCAAGGCATGTGTCGAAGGTGTTTGCCACGACAAGTCGGGCTATAGCCTGCGTGTTGCCGACCCGGTGTTCGACCAGGTACGTTACGATCCGTCGGGGGTGCTTACCCTCATTGTCGACAAATAACCGCCTCCCCAACTTAAATTCAAGTGCGCGAATCATAGCGCCGTCGGCGCTTTCTATATATAGTCGCGCGAGGCGGTGTGTCAAAATTCAATATTTTGGCACACCGCCTTTGTTTTCTCCCGTATGGCGAGGGTGGACACACCCTCTTTTTTGTTTGGCAATCCTAAGTTGCGAAGCCTGGCTTCCTCCGGCTTTTAAAGCGGATTTACTGTTTGATAGGCTTGCTGTTCGAGCGGGGTAGCCAATGTGTCATATCCCATTTGCCATAAAGTCGGCTTCGTTGATAATCTGTGCGGCTATGGTGTTTGTCAGGGGGCATTTGCGGGCCTGTTCGTTACGGGCCTGTTCAACAGCTTGTGCCGGTTCTGATTTTCGGAGGATAAGCCGGTTCAGGATAAGGCGTAGGGCGGCATACCGGTTGAGGTCGGATGCATCTGCGTCGGCAAGCACCGCGTTGGCCGCAGCATCTGCATATGGAAGCTTGCGGAGGAGCGAATGGCATAGGTGGTCGGCAATTTCGGTGGTCTGTGCTTCGCGCAGCCATCTGGTGGCTAGTTCCGGGGTCATTGCTTCGATTGGGAGTATCATCGGGGCAATCAACCGGCTCTCGCGGGTGTTTTCATTGCTCCACAATGCATTTGCCAAATCAACCAGTTCGGTTGTTGTAAGCCCTGTCTGCAAGAGGTCGGAGGCGATTTCTTTTATCTGTGGTATGTTCACCCCGAAATTGATACGGTAGTTCAGCCCCCCGTTCCGCATCTGCGCGGCCAATGCCCCGTTGCGCATGGCATAAAGCCTGCGCTTTACAGTCTGCATCAGATTGAACGATTTTTCACCGTCATTTCCAGGTGTTGCTTCTTCTGCTGTCGGGATATTCTTATCAGTCATATTAGAGATTGTCGAAAATTTTTTTCCAAAAGATTTTTAGAGCTGTTTTTGTTCCGGCATGCCTGTTTTGGGGGCTGTTGTGCTTGGGATGCTTCCGCCCCGTGATATGGAAATGCAGAGTAAAGTTAGTGATTCTTTGCGTGACAGAATGCGTTGATTCCGAAAATTTTTTAAACCGGTTGGCGCTTTATGATGATTCGTGCGGAATTTGCTAACTTTGTTCTTTATAAACGACGAAGCCGTCGCCCGGCTTCATTGTCTAATGAGAAATCGAGCCTGATGATTGCACGTAATAACGAACCGACGGCCAAAGAACGCCGGAACAGATTTATAATAGGGTGGATGTGGAAACTTTTCCTGCTCGCCTTTGTGTGTATGGTTGTGTTCTTCCTCCTGGTTTATAACGGGTGGATAGGCTATATGCCTCCTGTTAAGGAACTTAAGAATCCTAACGACAAATTCGCAACGGTGGTCTACACCGCCGACGGGGGGGAGATGGGGCGCTACTACCGGAATTCGGGTAACCGCGTGTATGCCGACTATAACGAGATTTCACAGCATGTTATCGATGCGCTTATCGCCACCGAGGATGCCCGCTTCGAGGATCACTCCGGGATTGATTTGCGGGCTGTGATGCGTGTGTTGGTCAAAACGGTGATAATGCAGCAGAAGAATGCCGGTGGCGGCTCGACGATAACCCAGCAGCTTGCCAAGCAGCTCTATTCCCCCGAGAGCAGCGGACTTCTGAGCCGAGCATTGCAGAAGCCTATCGAATGGATGATTGCCGTTAAACTTGAGCGTTACTATTCGAAGGATGAGATTATAAAGATGTATCTCAACCAGTTTGACTTCCTGTATAACGCTGTCGGAATCAAATCGGCTGCCTATGTGTATTTCGGTAAGGCTCCCAACGAGCTGACCGTGGAGGAGGCTGCAACCCTTGTGGGGATGGTGAAGAATCCGGCCTTCTATAACCCGGTGCGCCATAATGAGCGTACTCGTCTGCGCCGCAACACCGTGTTGGAGCAGATGGAAAAAGAAGGGATGCTCACCAGGGAACAGGCCGATTCGCTCAAGCAGCTCCCGTTGCAGTTGAAATTCCACCGCGTAGACCACAAGGAGGGGCTGGCTCCCTATTTCCGCGAGGAATTGCGGCGGATTCTCTCAGCCAAGAAACCTGTACGTTCCGATTATCGCGGTTGGGACGGGCAGAAATTCGTTGACGACTCCATAGCCTGGGAGGAGAACCCGCTGTATGGCTGGATTGAAAAGAATCCCAAGCCCGACGGCACCAAATACGACATCTACTGCGACGGGTTGAAGATTTATTCAACTATCGATTCAAGGATGCAGCGCTATGCCGAGGATGCCGTGCAGCAGCATATGAGTTCGCTGCAACAGGCTTTCTTCCGTGAAAAGAAAGGGCGTAATAACGCTCCCTACACCTCCAACGGCGAGGAACTGGGCAAGGTGAAGGTCGAGAACCTTATCAACCATGCAATCAAGCAGACCGAGCGTTACCGCGTGCTAAAGGCCGCAGGGGCAACCGACGAGGAAATCAAGGAATCGTTCAACACGCCGCGTGAGATGGATGTGTTCTCGTATGCCGGGGTTATCGACACGGTTATGACCCCGCGCGACTCCCTGCTTTATCAAAAACATTTCCTGCGCACAGGGTTCATGTCGATGGATCCGCGCAACGGCTATGTGAAAGCCTACGTGGGCGGACCCAATTTCGCATTCTTCCAGTATGACATGGTGTCGAGCGGCCGTAGGCAGATTGGGTCGACAATCAAGCCGTTCCTATATACATATGCCATGGAGGAGGGCTTCACCCCCTGCGATATGATGTCGAACACCCAGCCGGTGTTTACCGACGAAACCGGCCGGACATGGGCGCCGCGTAACGCCGGGTCGGCCAGGGTTGGGGAGATGGTTGATTTGCGATGGGCGCTGACCAACTCCAACAACTGGATTTCGGCACGTTTGATGGGGCAGCTTTCACCCACGACCCTTGTTCGCAACATGCATAATTTCGGTATAACGAACCATATCGACCCGGTTATGTCGCTATGCCTCGGCTCGTGCGAGGTTTCGATAAAGGAGATGGTCGGGGCTTATACGGCCTATGCCAACAAAGGTATGCGTGCCGCGCCTGTATTCGTCACGGCCATAGCCGATGCCAACGGAAATGTGATTTCTGAATTCAACACCACACATACGGAGGTCATTTCCGAAAAAGCCTATGCCAAAATCCTTTCGATGCTGCTCAATGTGGTTGACGGGGGTACTGGTAACCGTGTGCGCCGTGCGCCCTACAACATCACCGCGCAGATGGGTGGCAAAACAGGTACCACCAACTACAATGCCGACGGATGGTTTATGGGTTTCACCCCGGAACTTGTTTCGGGTGTATGGGTCGGGGGCGACGAGCGCTACATCCACTTCAACACCATGGCACACGGCCAGGGTGCTGCTATGGCACTACCAATCTACGGCCTGTATATGAGCAAGGTCTATGCCGACCCCAAGCTTCCATATTCTCAAAACGCCAAATTCGAAGTCGATTTCTCCAACCTCTGCGACAAGGAGTTCTACGACTATATCGAAGAAAGCAACGAGGTAGAAGAATCCATCGCCGACGTGTTCGACTGATATTAACGATTAAAACATCTGACCATGTCTGACTTCAACGGTAAAGATGGTGATAACGGCAATAATTCGGTAAGAGACGGTATCCGTCTTGTAATTCATTTATAGATTTTTTTGCCGGTATAGGAGGATTCCGCATCGCTCTTGAGCGTGTAGGCGGACGCCAGTTTTTCTGATTCAGCCGATATGGGACTTCAAGAGTGATATTGGTCGCTTCAAAGAGATTCTTCTGAATCTCGGTACTGAGATAGCCTTTGTCTCCGAGCATCATGTAATCATGATATTCCCAACGTACATCCTTCAGATAATGAAGGTCATGGACGCTTGCAGCAGTCATGTCATAGGAATGGATAACACCACGTATTCCGCAGACAGCATGGAGTTTAATATCCATAATAATGCAAGCCTTGCGAGGCGCAGTATCCCCAATCTGGACGCGCGTCGGTGTTGTCGCGACCCATGGCACAGCGTTTTGCCCGTGCGTTCTGGCAGACCTTTACTGGTTTGGAATCAATGCAGAATACATCTTCGGAGCCATCAATGGCTATGGCTACATCCTTGCGGATTTCTTCTGCAAGTCGAGCCGTCAGCTTGCGTCAGGCATTGAATTGTCTGCGACTGATCAGGTTGGTCAAATCCTCCTTACACTCATTGTGCAGACGATGAAAAAGAAGATTCTCGCTATCGAAGCCGAAGGCCTCGGCGGTAATGCCAAGAGCGATAACCTCGAGGTCAGAGAACTTGGGGACAACACCACATCTTGGGACGTTTCCGTGTCCGTTAACACGATTTCCAGCTAAATCCTTGCAGATTTCGAGGATTCTGACGAAATTTACTATGAAGTTGCGCATAAGCAGTGCGATAGTACTTAGTAGTTTGGTCACCACTAATTTGCTAATAATCTGCGAATTGTGCAACTTTTTCATTTATATATATTTAGAAATCTAATTCAACCAACGAGTTGTGAATATTTCTGGTTATTGCCTGCGCTTATCCCTTGAAGAATTCTGCGAGAAGCCTGTTACGGTCAGGATAGCGGCTTATCTCCATTATAGGATCCTGGATGGTGGAGATATGCACCGGTCTCCCTGTCCTGCGTGACGGGAACTTGATTCCGGGTCTGTCAGCCAGACTATTCCTCTCGACCCTGTTTCATGCAGTCATTTTTCAATGGGGTTCTACTAATATCAAGTTTTGTTGTATGCTTTGTTTCAAATAAAATTCAATCCTCACGACGCATTATTAATTATGAACCATACAGCGGATACAGGTGTTGAAATTGGATAGTAAATATATGTAATATCATAGTTTATGACACAATATCAATTAAAACGGGCTTACGAACCCGCTTCTCCGGAAGACGGCTTCAGGGTATATATAGACAGACTTTGGCCGAGAGGTCTCTCGCACGAGACTTTCCATTATGATTTGTGGGATAAGGATATCGCGCCGTCCACAGAACTCCGCGAATGGTTTCATGCGGATCCCGATAACCGATGGTCTGAATTTGAGACTCGATATTCCAAAGAACTGGAGACCAGCCCTTCGTTCGGGGCATTGCGACATCTTCTTGCACAGAAATCTGTAGTGACATTACTTTATTCGTCTCATGATGAACGACATAACAATGCCATTGTGGTTTACAACTTATTGACAAAATAATCTCTTAACATATCCTCCACTTATGAAAATGTTCTGTTACCAGTGCCAGGAGACCGCACGCGGCAAAGGCTGCGAGATTCAAGGTGTATGCGGAAAGAAACCCGAAACGTCTGCAAGAATGGATCAGCTGCTTTACATCGCCCGTGGCATGGCCATCGTAAACCGACAGTTGCGAGAGAAAGGCGCATCAAGCAAGGATGCATCACGGTTCATCGTCGACGCACTGTTCACCACCATCACCAACGCGAACTTCGACAATGATATGCTCGACGGCTATATCACAAAAGCCCTCGACCTGAAAAACGAACTCGAAGGAGAGTCGAAAAAGCGCGGCATGGAGCCTCCTTTCATGCCTGAGGTGTCGTATCATATCCCAAAGGAGGAATATGGCGTACATGAGGTAATCGAACACAGCGGCACTCTTGAAGAAGAAATCACAAGTGTGCTCCATGACAAGAACCCGAATATAAGAGGTCTCAAGCAGCTTGCCATGTACGGCTGCAAGGGTATGGCGGCCTATGCCCGCCACGCCTGTAACCTCGGTTATGAGGACGAAGACATATATGTCGTGATAGAGAACGCCCTTGCCGAGATAAGCCGTCCTGACATAAGCGTGGATGAGCTGTTTTCGCTCGTGCTCAATGTGGGTGACGGGGGTGTCAAGGCTATGGCTCTGCTTGACAAGGCAAACACATCGACCTACGGCAATCCCGAAATCACAAAGGTAAACATCGGAGTAAGGAACCGTCCGGGCATACTCGTGAGCGGTCACGACCTCAAGGATCTTGAGGAACTGCTCGAACAGTCAGCAGGCAAAGGGGTTGACATCTACACCCACTCGGAGATGCTCCCTGCCCAGAGCTATCCTTTCTTCAAGAAATTCCCCCACTTTGCAGGTAACTACGGCAACGCATGGTGGCGGCAGATTGACGAGTTCGAGACATTCAACGGCATGTTCCTCTTCACCTCCAACTGCATCGTGCCCCCGCGCCCGAAAACCACCTACATGGACCGCGTCTACACGACCGGTGTCGTCGGAATGCCCGGCACACATTTTATCCCCGAAGGGAAGGACGGCAAAAAGGATTTTTCCGAAATCATAGAGCGGGCGCAGACATGCCAGCCGCCGACAGAGATAGAGCACGGTGAGATTGTCGCCGGATTCGCCCATAACCAGGTGCTTGCTTTGGCGCCTAAGATTATCGACCTCATCAAAAGCGGTAAAATCCGCAAGTTTGTGGTCATGGCAGGCTGTGACGGCAGAATGCCCTCGCGCAAATACTATACGGAATTTGCGGAAAGGCTTCCTAAAGACTGCGTGATTCTCACCGCAGGCTGTGCCAAATACCGCTACAACAAGCTTCCGCTCGGTGATATCGAGGGTGTTCCGCGCGTGCTCGATGCCGGACAGTGTAACGACTCCTATTCGCTCGTCGTGATTGCCAATGCTCTCAAGGACGCTTTCGGCCTGGAGAGTGTCAACGATCTGCCGATTGTCTACAACATCGCATGGTATGAGCAGAAGGCGGTGATAGTGCTTCTGGCCCTGTTGAGCCTCGGAGTGAAGAATATCCACACCGGCCCGACGCTGCCGGCGTTTTTCACCCCCGAAATTCTGAAAGTGCTTCAGGAGAAGTTCAATATAGGTACCATCGCCACCGTTGACGAAGATTTGGCTACCCTTATCGGTTGAAAGAAATGGACGGTCGGAATGTGAATCGGTTTATCCATAAATATGTGATAGCGGCGGCGCACGCCATCCTTTGGCTGGCGGCGCTGTCTCTTGCCGCATATTTCCATCTTGACCACGGATGTTCCTCTGCCTCGGGCTTGTCTTTGCCGCTTTATATTTTCTGATATTCGGCATCGGCTTTGTCATCACTATGAAGATTCGCAAAAAAAGAAACCTCTAAATAAATTTACGACATGTTCAGATTAAAAGACAGAATTCCATACGCTGACGGCTCCATAGCGAAGGAGATTGTCATGCAGAACCATAGCGGGCTTTCGCTCCTTATGGCAGTTGACAAGGGACTTGAGATTCCCACACATACGGCTAATGCCGACGTGCTCGTCCAGGTAATAGATGGGAGCATGGAGTTCAACATTGAGGATAAAGTACTTGAGTTGAAAGAGGGTGATGCGCTCACTATGACACCGGGTGTGAAACATTCCTTAAAGGCTACGGAACGGTTCAAGGTCCTTGTCACAAAGCTCAACGCATAAGCACGGCATCGTTCGGGCTTCAGGCATCCTGAGGGTATGGACTCCCCGGATGCCTTTATTATTTCCCGATTAGATGTCGGATAGCCATTATCGGGTGATAAATGAGCATCCTCGGGCCGGAAAAGCGCATGACCGTCTTTATTTTTTCTTTCATATCCGGACGGTAACAATGTATCCTGCATTTGCGGCAACTTCCTTTCGAATCGCTGAAAGGACAATGGCGCAGACGGCATTCGGCATACCTCGCCAAATTCTCACACCCGGGACAAGTATCTCTATTTCCCTCTTTCAGGCGGCAATATAGACGGATCATCTCTCTTACGATCCTGATTTCGTATTCTATCTTCATTTATGGTTTGGATTTGCCGACCGGCGGTTCTGTGAGTGTTATTTTGACAACGGTTGTGCGGTCGAGGCTACGCTTGATCGCTTCATCAAAATTCCCCATGTAATTAGGTAAAAAGCGTTGGCAGAGCAGACGCAAAGCCATAATCTTTTCCGCGTTATCAGTCACAATCTCCGCCTCCCCTAAAGCGATGGCAGAGTCATAATACATAGTAAAATTCTTTTTCCCGGTCTCAAATTTCGGGGAGCATCGGCTGACGGCACTCAGACTGACAATGGGATTGGCCCTTATGCAATCCATCTTCTCCCCCTCGTCGGCGCAATGGAAATAAAACGTGTGCCCCTCCCCCCGTATCAACGACAGCGGGAGTCCGTATGGCGTTCCGTCCGGTCGTATCATCGACATCGTTACAAAGGGAGCACGGTCAAACACATTAAGCGCCCAGTCCTCATCTTTCTGCCTTGCTGCTTTTCTCATCTGCTTCATATCGCAAATTTAAGAAAAATAAAGGAATAACAATCTGATTGTTCCTGAAGCATCAAGAAGCATCCAGTCATATCGGATAGAGACACAGCATTATCATATCCGATAAAATATTGTGATTAAGAGGTTGTTTAAAAACGATTGTTAACGGAAGTGAGTTTTCGGAGAGTAATGA
>OFHM01001336.1_pt1 | contig 16381 bp, 20 predicted proteins | sample 1521311 | NCBI WGS metagenome assembly OFHM01 (sample SAMEA3504083, study PRJEB24116) | mouse gut metagenome | biome: mouse gut; feature: mouse-associated habitat; material: faeces | place: Denmark | collected 2011 | reverse complement strand
GGCGGGAAAGGCCTTGCAATCGGAAAAGTGTCGGAAACAGATAACTGCTTTGAGGTTTCGGAGGACTGGGATGTAAAGGTATACGGGAAGTTGCTGAAAGATTATATCAGCTCCATAGCGGGCAGCGTGTATCCTGTCGGCAGCATTTATATGAGCGTAAACAATACCAACCCGTCAGCTTTTTTCGGGGGCACATGGGTGGCATGGGGTTCGGGGCGTGTGCCTGTGGGAGTCAATGCTTCAGACGCTAATTTCAGCACGGTGGAAAAGACAGGCGGTGCGTCCACGGTCACGCTTACCACGGCACAGATGCCGAGTCACAGCCATGCAAAGGGTACGCTTGCTGCTGACAGCGGCGGTGCCCATAAGCACAATTTAAGCCTGACCAAGTCAGCATGGGGCGTTGACAATGCCAGCAATAAAGTCCTGGTGGACAGCACGACCTATACTGCTCTTACAAATAAGGCGACTGCCAGTGCGGGAGCACATGCGCATACAATATCCGGCTCAACTGCCGCCGCAGGAAGCGGGAATGCACACAGCAACCTGCAGCCGTATATCACCTGCTATATGTGGAAACGGACGCAGTAACAAAAAACAATTTAATATTTTCATTGGATACAGGGCTGTCCGCCGTTTGGCGGGCGGCCTTTTATCATACAAAAATTTAGAAACGGAGGGATTCATCATGAAAGAATTCTGGAACACGATCCAGCTCATTTTTACTGCCATCGGAGGGTGGCTCGGCTGGTTTCTTGGCGGCTGTGACGGTCTGCTGTATGCGCTCATTGCATTTGTGACTATCGACTATATCACGGGTGTTATGTGCGCCGTCATCGACCACAGGCTGTCAAGTGAAGTCGGTTTCAAAGGCATCTTCAAAAAGGTGCTGATCTTCCTGCTCGTGGGTGTCGCAAACATCCTTGATGTGCAGGTTATCGGCACGGGATGCGTCTTAAGGACAGCGGTTATCTTCTTCTACATTTCTAATGAAGGCGTGAGCCTTCTGGAGAATGCGGCGTACCTGGGGCTTCCTGTTCCCGAAAAAATCAAAACGGTATTAGAGCAGTTACACGACCGCTCGGAAAGCGAGGATAAATAATTATGGCTTACACAAACAGTTCTATGGTATCTTACACCAGGCTCAGCCCGAACCATTCAGGACAGAGGACGCACAGCATTGACAGGATTACTCCCCACTGCGTTGTCGGGCAGCTTTCTGCAGAGAGTATCTGCGGATGCTTTACAAGCCCATCACGGCAGGCAAGCTGCAATTACGGTATCGGCACGGATGGAAAGGTTTCTTTGTGCGTGGAGGAGAAAAACCGCTCCTGGTGTTCCTCAAGCAATGCCAATGACCAGAGAGCCGTCACGATTGAATGTGCCAGCGATAAAACAGAACCGTATGCGATGAACGGCAGGGTTTACGATTCGCTCGTTAAACTCTGCACAGATATCTGCAGACGTAACGGAAAGAAAAAACTTCTATGGCTTGGTGACAGAAATAAAACTTTAAACTATACACCGAAGCCTGATGAGATGGTGCTGACAGTCCACCGCTGGTTTGCAAATAAATCCTGTCCGGGCAGCTGGCTGTATGCAAGACTTGGTGATCTGGCGGCAAAGGTTACGACGGCTCTTGGTGGTTCTTCTGCGTCTAAACCTGCAGCCGATAAAAAGCAGCTTTACCGTGTACGCAAAACCTGGGCGGACAGCAAATCGCAGAAGGGTGCGTTCAGCGTCCTTGCCAATGCGAAGAAATGCGCTGATTCCAACAAAGGCTATTCCGTGTTTGATGAAGACGGCAGGAAGGTTTATCCGGCGGATTCATCGACTGCCAAGAAATCTGTTGATACCATTGCCCGTGAGGTCATCCGTGGCGACTGGGGCAACGGTGACGAACGAAAGAAAAGGCTCACTGCCGCAGGATATGACTATTCCACCGTGCAGAAAAGAGTAAATGAATTATTGAAGTAAAGCATTATGCCGCAGGCACTGAACCCAAATATGGGGTGAGTGCCTGCGGCTTTTTTTGTTTTATTTCCAAAAACACCTCATCAAAAGCAGGGATAAATCTCCGTAGATATGGAGGTGCATTTTATTATGGAAAAACAGAACATTGGAATGATAGAAATAGAATCACAAAACATAGATTTGCAGGATAAAACGGAAGATTTGACAGCGGATAGTGCGGAAAAGACTTTTACTGAAGAAGAACTCCAGCATGAGTTTGACTATTTTGTCGCCCAGCAGATGCTTGAAAAGCTGCTCGAAATGGGGAATATTTCTGTTGATGTATTCAACAAAATCACAGAAAAAAACCGCCGAACTTTCTCTCACTATTTATCAGAGATAATGCCGAAAATGACTTGATATTATCGAAATTCAGAGCGAATATAGTACCTGCGGAAAGAGAGGTGAGATGATGATAAAGATAACAAAAATTGACGAATTTAGACCTTTGCCACAGGATAATAAGACAAGGACTGCAGCTTACTGCAGAGTATCCACGGACAGCGATGAGCAGATGGAGAGCCTTGACACGCAGCGTTCACATTATGAAAGATATATCAAAACAAACCCTGAGTGGGATTTTGCAGGCGTATATTTTGATGAGGGAGTGACCGGTACTAAAAAGGAAGTCCGCAAAGGTCTGATGTCGCTGATTTCAGACTGTGAAAAGGGTCTGATAGATTTAATACTGACAAAATCCATCAGCAGGTTCTGCAGGAATACAACAGACTGCCTTGAACTGGTGAGGAAACTTCTTGATCTGAATGTCTGTATATATTTTGAAAAAGAAAACCTGAATACGGGTTCTATGGAGAGCGAGCTTATGCTTTCCGTACTTGGCAGCCTTGCCGAAAACGAATCGTTATCCATTTCAGAAAATGAAAAATGGAGCATTAAAAAGCGTTTCCAAAACGGCACATATGTTATTTCGTATCCGCCTTACGGATATACCAATGTTGACAGAAAAATGGTCATTGTTCCTGAACAGGCGGAAATTGTCAGGCAGATATTTTCGGACTGCCTGGATGGGAAAAGCACACATTTAATTGCAAAAGAACTCAATGAGCGCGGCATTACAGCTAAAAAAGGTGGGAAGTGGTCATCAGGCTCCGTCCTTGCCATTATCAGAAATGAAAAATATACAGGAGATGTTATATTCCAAAAGACCTACACCGACAGCAGTTTCAACCGTCATACGAACTATGGAGAATATGACAGGTATCTTTGCAAAGACCATCATGAGGCTGTTATAAGCCATGAGATTTATGACAAGGCAAATGAACTGGTGGACAGGCGGGGCCAAGAAAAAGGCAACGGCACAAATACCGAAAGATATCTGAACCGTTATGAATTTTCAGGGAAAATAAAGTGCGGGGAATGTGGCAGCTCCTTTAAACGCAGGAAACACAGCAAGCCGAGCGGTGGTTATATTGCCTGGTGCTGCAGCAGACATATTGAAGACAAGACCGCCTGCAGCATGAAATATATTACCGATGACGCAGTTAAAGCAGCTTTTGTGACCATGATGAATAAACTGATTTTTTCACAGCAGACGGTATTGAAGCCCCTGCTTAGAAATATGCAGGGTTATGATGAGGAGGGTAGGCTGCAACAAATTGAGAATATTGAAGCAGCGATTGAAAATGTCAAAGAAAAAAGGCAGGTTCTTGTAAGCCTTATGACAAGCGGGCTGTTAGAACCTCCGATTTTCCAAAAAGAGAATAACGCCCTCATTGTGGAAAATGAAAGGCTAAAGGAACGAAAAGAAAATCTCTTAACCTCCGTAAGCATTGATAATGAGAAAGCGGACGCATTGAAAAATCTGATAAAGTTCGTGTCCGGAAATGAGATGCTGACGGAATATGACGAGGGCCTTTTTGAAAGCCATGTAAAGGAAATCACAGTGATTTCAAGAAAAGAAATTATTTTCGGATTACACTGTGGACTGAATCTGAAAGAAAGGTTGGATGGATAATGTCACACACACCATACGGATATGTAATCAGGGATGGAACTGCATATATAGATGAGGAAAAAGCAAAAAAGGTCAGAAAGCTGTTTGACAGATATATATCCGGTCTGGCACTTCAGCCCGCCGCCGAGAAAGCAGGACTGTATCTATTTCATGGAAGTGTCGGGAGAATGCTCAGAAATAAGCGTTATCTTGGAGATGGATATTATCCGCCCATCATTGATATAGAAACTTTTAACAGGGCGGAAGAAATCAGGATATCGAGGGCGGCTTCTCTTGGCAGGATAAAGGAGTTAGACGCACCGCCGAAGCCTAAAGGTGCGGTATCCTTTACTATGCCAAAGGTTCCTATAAAATATTCTGATCCGTTCAGGCAGGCAGAATATGCCTACAGCATGATAGAAACCGAGGAGGTCAGAGATGAATAAAAGCGTTACGCTCATTCCCGCACGAAAACGCATGGGAAGCACTGAGCAGAAAGAGGAAAAGCCAAAACTAAAAGTTGCCGCATACTGCCGTGTCAGCACGGACAGCGATGAGCAGGCTACAAGTTATGAAACACAGGTGGAACACTACACATCTTTTATAAAGAAAAATCCCGACTGGGAATTTGCCGGCGTATTCGCTGATGATGGGATCAGCGGCTGTAATACCAAAAACAGGAATGAATTCAACCGAATGATAAGCGAGTGCCTGGCCGGAAACATTGATATGATCGTAACGAAATCCATCAGCCGTTTTGCAAGAAATACGCTGGACTGCCTGAAATATATACGTCAGCTGAAAGAGAAAAACATTCCCGTATTTTTTGAGAAAGAAAACATAAACACAATGGATACCAAGGGAGAAGTTCTCCTGACAATCATGGCGAGCCTTGCACAGCAGGAAAGCCAGAGCCTTTCACAAAACGTCAAGCTCGGACTGCAGTACCGTTATCAGAACGGACAGGTGCAGGTCAACCATAACCGTTTTCTCGGATATACTAAAGATGAGGACGGGCATCTGATTATCGAGCCTGCCGAGGCAGAGGTTGTAAAAAGAATTTACCGTGAATATCTGCAGGGTTCAAGTTTAAAGCAGATCGGTGAAAGCCTGGAATCGGACGGGATACTGACGGCGGCAGGAAAGCCGACATGGAGGGCGGAAACTTTAAAGAAAATCCTCCAGAATGAGAAATATATTGGTGACGCACTTCTGCAGAAGACATACACCGTGGATTTTCTTACCAAGAAAAGGGTAAAAAATAATGGGATTGTTCCACAGTATTATGTAACAGATGACCATGAGGCTATTATCCCCCGTGACCTGTATATGCAGGTTCAGGAGGAAATGCAGAGAAGGTCGAACCTTCACAGCGGCAAAAACCGTAAGAAGAGAGTTTACAGCAGCAAATATGCACTTTCAAGCATTGTGTACTGCTCCAAATGCGGTGACATTTACCGCAGGATTGCCTGGAACAACCGTGGAAAACGCTCGAATGTATGGAGATGTGTAACAAGGGTTGAGAGCGGACCCGATGCCTGTAACGCCGATACCATCCAGGAAACGGAGCTGCAGGAAGCGGTGACAAAAGCCATCAACAGCGTTCTTTCCCAGAAAAGCACTGCCATAGGAGTTTTGCAGGAAAACATTGAAGAAGTCTTAAAACAGGAAAATTCCCCGACAAAGGATGTTGACGGGAAGCTGGAGGAGCTCCAAAAGCAGCTTTTGCAAAAGGCAAACCGAAATGAGCAGTATGATGACCTGGTGGAAGAGATTTATAAGCTGCGTGAGGAAAAACAGCAGATACTGGCTGACAAGGCTGAGATGGAGGGCGTAAAACAAAGCATTTTCAACATGAAAGCGTTCCTGAACAGTCAGACAGCGGAAATCGAAGAGTATGACGAACAGCTGGTCAGACGGCTGATTGCGAAGGTTACGGTGTTTGATGATAAGTTTGAAGTGGAATTGAAATCGGGGCTTTCGGTTGATATCCGAAGGAGCAAGTAAATAAACTGTGTTTCGGCACCCTGTGTGGCAGTATATGCTTACAGGGTGCTTTTATGAAATTTTTGTGAAATTTTGCGGAAATATATTGAAATTATCAACCAAAAGGTTTACAATGATAATATATTAGCGGAGGTGTACCATGACTACATCGGATATGATAAGAGAGTTATGTGAAAAGAAGAATATAAGCTTGGCGGAGCTGGCAAGGCGTATCGGGCAGACTTCTCAAAACTTTAATAAAAAGTTGAAACGTGGAACAGTTGCTTTTGAGGAAATGATAGCTATTGCTGAAACTCTTGATGTCGGTTATGAGCAAGCTTTTATATTTCCTGATGGGGTGAAAATTAAAATAAGCAACAAGTAATATGCTATTTATTGAAGTGGGGAAATTATGATTGATGATACATATATGGAAAAAGTGATAGAAAAAGCGAAAGAGCAGATTTATCAAGATGAAAGTCCTTTTGCAGCGGGTATTTTAGTTGGAGATCAGTTTTACTTGTACGGAAACATGTCAAGGACAAAACAGAATCCTAATTTGCATGCGGAAATTGTGTGTATTAATATGTATTGTGAGGAAAATGATTACCACCTGCTTCACGATGCTACGATATATTCAAGTTGTGAACCATGCTTAATGTGTTTGCACTCTATTATAAATGCTGGAATTAAAAAGATAGTATACGGAGCAACTATAGATGATGCGATAAGTTACAATTCTGGTGATGTATCAATTCACATAATTGATTATCTAAAAAAAATGAAAATAGATATTGACGTTAAGGGCAAAGTGCTCCGTGAAAAGGCTGTTGATGTTTTCAAAGAATGTATTCAATATCGTGGAGAATTATAAAATGACAGAACAAGAATTAATTAAACTTTTAACAGATGTAGAGGGTGCAGGTGTATCATCTACAAGATTTGGAAATCAGCCGATGTTTTGGAAATCGGCAAAAGGGTGCAATGTATATACTTTAAATGATGATGAGTATTTAGATTGTACTTCAAGCTATGGGGTTATGGGAATTGGTTATTCTCATCCTGCCATTAGTAAAGCAATTACAGAAACCCTGAATAATATTTCTCACACAATGTGTGAAATATACCCTACAATACCATATGTCCAAGCGATAAATAAAATTCGCAAAGCAATTGGACGTCCAGATAATCAAGTAATGCTGACATCATCGGGTTCCGATGCAGTAGATGTTGCTCTTAAACTAGGATATAGGCATACTGGTAAGAGAGGTGTTATTGCATTTGAAAATTCATTTCATGGACAGACGTTGAATTCACTAAATGCTACAGGTCAGAAAGAATTTAGAACTCCTTTTGCTTCAATATTGCCCAATAATGTTTTTTTTACACCATTTCCTAATAGTTATCGCAACCCGTTTGGTTCGGAAGAAGAACTAATTGTTCGAAGTATTGATTTAATTGAGCAAATCATTTTAGGGGTACTTAATACTGATGATGCAATAGGGGTATTATTAATTGAGCCAATGCAAAATGCTGCAGGTTATATTATACCCCCAAAAGGATTTCTAAGTGAGATTAGAAAGTTATGCAACAAATATGAAATTGTAATGGTTGATGATGAAATATTCACTGGATTTGGACGTTGCGGGCGTTGGCTAATGGCTGATTATGAGGGGGTATATCCCGATATTGTTTGTGTTGGAAAAGTTATGACTGGAGGACTCCCTGCTGCGGCATGTGTTGCAACGAAGGATATTATGAAATCTTTGGATTATAGTGGTATGGTTCCTTTACATGGCAGTACATTTACAGGAAATGCTATAATTTGTAGTGCAATATCATCAACGATTGATGTAATTATCGAAAATGAGTTAATAAAAAAATCAGAAGCCAATGGAGAATATCTGAGAGCGAATTTGAGAAATGTGTTGAAAAATATTAAATGTATTGGAGACATTAGAGGTTATGGATCGGCAACAATGATTGAATTTGTAGAAGATTATAAAAATAAGAAGAGAGATCCAATAGCAGCTTCAAAATTTTCCGATTATCTACTAAATAAACATATTATAAGTTTGGTTTCGGGACTTCCATATGCGAACTGTGTTGCTTTGTGTACTCCTTTTATCATGGATAAATCCGAAATAGATATGGTTTTGAGTGCATGTCAGGACTTCGCAAAAGAGATTAACAATGCATAAATAAATTCAGGAAAGCATGTGTTTACCAGAACGAAATCAGAAACCGAAAGGAGGGCTTACATGTATAGAAATGAAATCCTTCAAGGTATTGATTTTTTAGTATCTGTACAAAATACAGATGGCGGAATTCCAGGCATGACAATTACGGGAACAAGTGCTTGTTGGACAACATCTGAAGCTCTTGAGGCAGTACTTTTATCACCGTATTTACGTATGACGTACCATCCGTTTGTCTTTAAAATGATTGATTTCCTTTTGAATACACAAATAAAAGATGGTAATAACAAAGGAGCATGGCCTGAATATATATCCACAAGCAATGCGCAAACTATAACAACAGGGCATGCGTTATCTGCACTACGGTTATCAAAAGATATAATAGTAGACGATGTTACTTTTGCACAGAAAATTCAGAATGCCATTGATTTGGGGTTTCAATACTTAAATCGTGTTCAAAATGCAGATGGCGGATGGAGTATAGAGCCCGATGATGGCAACAATGAGTCTCGAGCATTTAGTACAATTTTTGTGCTTCGAGGATATATTCGTAACGGGCTTTACAGTAATAACACTCGTAGTGTAAGAGATGCTTGTAATTATTTAAAAGCGCTTCGTGACAATAAAAAAGGAGGATTTTCAAAAAATTTAGGCGAAAATCCGGATACATGCTATACAGCTAGAATTGTGAGCGTATTATTACAAGCAAAAGCATGTAACAAAAATGATAAAATTGTTAAGTCTGCAATTAAGTTTATATTTCAGGACAGAACATTAAAGGCGTTATTTAGTATAAAACATGAATCGTATGTGTCGGATAACAGTTCGGGAATGGTTATTTTCCATAGTAATACTCCGATTGACGTCATGGAGGCTTTATGTTTATGTAATATTTATGACCGAAGGGTGAAAAAATTAACGAAATGGATCTTGGATACCCAAGAAGATAACGGCGGGTGGTACTTAGGAGGATCACGCAATCCTGATATTAATGAAGGTGTAATAACCTGGACCACTAATGAGGCAATTTATGCTTTGGGTTGTTGCAATAAAGCATTCTCTGAACGGTATGTTGATAAATTGCAGAAGCGGGCAAGCTTTTTTTCTAAAGGGTCTTTGGTTTTTGTGGTTGTAATTATTGGTCTTATACTGTATCCGCTCAATCTTTCAGATGACAATACTCTAATTGTATGGTGGAATAAAATACCTGAAGGAATTAGAAATTTTCTCTGTGTGACGGTTTTGGGCGGTACAATTTTAAATACATTTTATAATGTGATTTATGATGTCCTAAAAAAATTTTTCAAAGGAGGAGATGATGAGTGAGTGTTTTTGATGAAGCGTATATGACCAGACCATTCTTATTTGGAAAGTCAAGCACTGAGGAATTAATATATGCAATTGATAAATTTTCTATTACAGGAAAAGCTTTAGAACTAGGATGCGGCGATGGGAGAGATACATACCATGTACTAAAAAGAGGGATGTCAGTAACAGCAATAGACCAATCTCAGAACGCAATAAACATTTTAAGTAATCGAACAGATTTATCAGATGATGAGAGAGGTCGTCTAAATGCTATTTGTGCGGATGTCACGAACATTGACCTAGGTACCAATACTTTTGATTTTGTATACGCTATAACACTTTTTGATCACTTGGATAAGATTCAGGGAGAGATACTATTAAAAAAGATTTCTCAACATGTCAATGAAGGAGGATATATTTTTGCAAAAGTTCATACTGTTGATGATGTAGGAAACACACATGAATCAAAAGAAATTAGTGAATTTGCATCTGAAATCAAACATTTTTATGAAACAGGTGAACTTTTTAGTGATATGTCACTTTATGGAAAGGTACGGTATTACTTAGAAACATCCGAGTTGGATTTGGATCACGGCAAACCGCATACGCACGCATATGCATCTATTTTAATAAGAAAGGGAGAATAATATGAAAGTAGAACAAATTATTCCAGAACTGATTGTTGATAATATTGAGAAAATGGTTGAATTTTTTGCCAACAAATTTGATTTTAAAGTTGAAGCTAAAGATCCTGAAGAAGGTCATTATACATGGGTTCAGATTGTGAATGGTGACAATCGTATCATGATGCAGAAAACAGAGGTTACTAAGTTAGAAATTCCCGAGCTTAAAGATAGAATTACAGGAACGGATTTGCTTATGCTTAAGCTTGAGAATGCTGATGCTGTCCATAGCGTATATGAACGCTTTAGTAACGAACACGAATCTGTTTATATGAAGATTCGTGTGACCGAATATGGTTCATGTGAATTTGGCGTAAAAGATCCAGAGGGACGTTATATTATCGTTTCTGGAGATTGATTATGCCTGCATTTGCAAAATTCTAAATAAAGGATAGCTATTTGATTTCGGTGACTTTCATTCGGTGTGCCTACATGAATAATGATCAATTTGGCATTATCATGCTGTGTTCACGGATAAAGGTCACCGTTACAATTTCAGAATAATAGACTACTATAATGTAGTGGTCTAAAAAGGATTTGTTTGTAATTATGAGACGACTAATATACAGAAGAGATAATATATCAATTGCATTAAAACAAAATGAAGTTGTCCTTGGGTGTAATCTATATATATGGTATGGATATATTGATAATGACCCAAAGCAACGGGATTTTATAGTTGACGCTTCTGTCATCAAAGAAGATATGAAGAACGATTTAAAGGAATATGATCATATTTGTTTTGATGTACATGAATGTAATGATATTGTAGACAGTATGATTGAAATCGGGCAGATGATTTTCAAAAAGGCAATGTTTCATCCATTAATGGATGAATTGATAGTAGAAGACATATATGGGGATAAAGTAATAATTGAAAATGATCGACTGACTATTCATAAAAGATATCTACACAATCTTCTAGATGGCTATGCATTCTTTTCTTGTAATGATAAACAAAAACAGAGTTTATATGGTCTTCCATTCCAAAATTTTATATTAACAAGCAAAGAAAATATATCAGAAAAAGAATTGCAGAGGTTAATGGTTAATGAAAATAATAGTATGTTGTATTATGTTACATACAGAGATGAGGCATCGTCTGCGACTTTAACCTATTATAGAAAAGAGAGCATACCAGAATATATTACTTATTGCTGTATAGAACAGATGGCGCATCAGCTTCCCAATTTGTTGATTTCAGGAAAATGCGGGAGGCTACATGGACATACATATCGTTGCTATGCCACTATTAGAAATGGTAATAAAATGCCGGTCACATCAGAGTATGTTTTTTCTTTAAGTGAAAAAGTAAGAACATTTCTAAGAACAGCATTTGATTTGACAGAATTTTCTGTAACAACAACTGAGAATGTTATTAGTTATGTAGCAGAGAAATTATGTAATGAGCATGAATTAGCCTTTATTGAATTAAGCGAAACGCCGAATATAAAGGTACGAATATATTTGGAAGAAGAAACGCGTGGTGAAATTGTATGATTGACATTCAAAATGAAATAGAAAATCGTGGTATTCCATTAAAGTACGTTGGAGTTAGCGATTATAAGACTCCTATTCAAATTAATAAACAACCAACAATAGCAAGGATTAAGTTTGGGATATCTCTTGATGAACATCATAGAGGTATTCATATGAGTCGTTTGTGCATTTTGCTAAACCAATTGGAAGAAATCAATAATGAAAGCATAAAGTTGCTGCTTACGAAAGCAATAGAAGTTTCCCAAAGTGCGTATTCAAAAGTCGAAATAGAAACAAGCTTTTATTTGTCCAAAATAGCACCAGTTTCTCAATTGTCAAGTAAGTTATTTTATGATGCAAAGATAGTAGCACAATCAAAACGCGGAGAAATTGAGATTATTCATAAATTGATGATTCCAATAACCGCCTTATGCCCTTGTTCAAAAGCAATAAGTATGTATGGTGCCCACAATCAAAGGGGGAGCGTTTCTATTAAAATGGGTGGTATAGATACATCCTCTTATCCAGAAATAATACATCTAATTGAAAAAACGGCTGCCTCCTCAGAGTTGTTTGAGGTAATGAAGCGCCCTGATGAAAAATATGTGACCGAGTTTGCATATAATAATCCTAAATTTGTTGAAGATGTTGTAAGAGATGCGATTAAGATACTTCAGACTAGTTTTCCGGGAAAGCTACTTTCTGTCGAGGCCATCAACCACGAATCTATTCACGCACACAATGCATTTGCTTATACGGAAGTTTAATCCCCATGAGGGTATAATTCCCCACAGTCTAGCTGCGGGGAGGTTCATTGATAAATATATAATATTTTATATAAGCGGATAAAAAATTTCAGATAGCATAGATAGGTTTCCGCATACGGACAAAACACTAAAACGGGCATAGAAACATTTCCTTAAATTACCAAAGGGTAATGACAGACTTGCTATCCGCTCGTTCCATGTTGAGTGCGTTTGTTTAATGACCCGTACTGGCAAGTAATAGTGCTGAAAATGCCCATAAACACGGCATTTTGCGAATTCGTGCGAAAATTACTATCCTTTCATAATATTCAGTTGGTGAAAAAACAATAGCCGAATGCACTCAAACCCCGTGTTTACAAGGGTTGACCGATTGTTGCGATATGCCTTGACGAGTGCTTAGGACTGCTGGCATAGTGGGAGTGTGTAAGATTATTGACAGCAATTTGAGCGTTTTATGCAAAATACTTAGTTGAGTGTTTTCTATAGATTTATTGCATAAACAAAATAGACTATACAACATCAAGGATGAATTTTAACTATGATGATTAGTCTGCTTTGAAAGATTGGAGGTGCAGTATGGAGTATAATCCGAGGGTTCAAATAATTCCGGCAAAGTCGAAACCGAGGGGTAAGCGAGTGGCAATTTATGCTCGTGTCAGTTCCAATAGTGTGGAACAGTTGAATAGCTTGACAGCTCAAATATCTGGACTGACAAGATTAACAGCGGCAAATCCTACTTGGCTGCTGGTTGATACTTATATAGACATTGCATCGAGTAAAACAGGTTCTCACAGAAAAGAGTTTAATCTCCTGCCTGCAGACTGCACCGCCAATAAAGTAGATATTGTACTGACGAAAAATATAAGCCGTTTCGGCAGGGATTCACTTGAAATTCTATCTGCTTTGGAAAAGCTTAGAGAAACAAATACCCGTGTCATATTTGAAACAGAGGAAATTGATACAGATAAGACGGACAGCCGTCTGATGATTTCTATAATTGAGTCTTTTTCACAGGCTGAGAATGAATCTCGAAGTGACAATATCAAGTGGGGCAACAAGCAACGTGCCGCTAATGGTACATCAAAGCTTTATGATAGAAAGTGCTATGGCTACACCAACGATAAGGATGGGAAGTTAATTATTGTAGAGGAAGAAGCAAAAGTTGTTAAACTGATTTTTGAGTGGTATCTTCAAGGTGATAGTGTAGGCGTCATTATCAAGAAATTGAAACAGCAATGTATTAAGACATCTACTGGGAAAGATAACTGGTCAAAGCGGACGATTGATACAATGCTCAGTAATGATAAATATGCGGGCAATGTTATTCTCTTCAAAAAGGGATTACATAGTGAGTGCTATTTGTCGAAGAAAAACCATCCAGCCATTATCTCCGAAGAAACTTTCAAAGCAGTGCAGATTGAAAAAGGTCGCAGGAGTAATGTTGAAATAACCGAGGATGGGATTAAGAGAAAAAGCACAAAGTACAGTTCGAAGAAGTAGGTACTTGATGGGAGAAAACTATGGGAAATACAAAAGGAAATAGAAATCAGAATAATTTTAGTGGAACAACAAATTTTAATGGACCAGTGCAATTTGCTGCTGGAGATATTAATAACGGAGACTCTGCCGCAGAAAAGAACATTGCAAAATATGCACCTGAACCAATATGGAGAAGTCCGTTTACACTAGCTATATTATCTTGGATAAGTGTGATTATTGGCATCTTTGGCCTAATCCCTGTTAGTCAAATAATAAAAAGTGCTTTAAATGTTTTAAAAGGAAACTTTCAGGTGAGGGAAAACTCTTCCGTACAACTTTATTCTATTATTTTTGTTATATTAGTATTTTTGTTCATTTTGTTCTTTAGCCTTAGAAGAATTGCAAAGAAACAAATTAGAATTCCTTTAATTTTGAACTATGCAATTAGCGGTTATGGAGAAAGGCTAACGATAGAAAGGACATATATTGCTGAATGTCCACAATGTGGGGGGAATATGAGATATTATTTGAAACCTGTAGAATGGATTGATAAACATTATAGTGATGGAAAAACAAAGCGTGAAATAACAAAAAGAATTCCGGTTCTAGAATGCAAAAGAAATCATGAACATTGTTATGTGGTTGATCCTGCGGAAGATAAAGTTAAATAATGTTCTTATGTGTAATGAAAAAAATAGCCTACATAAAATCAAATTATTAAAAACGCTTCTCTAACCCGAAAAGCAAGTAATTAGAGGGTTTAGTAAATTTGAAAACATGTGATGAAAATAGCCTAACTACTTCACGTTGAGACGGTTGTTCTTTTGTCCCAACTAAAACCGGATGACACGATAGAGATCGACTTAGACTTGGACGAACTGGATGCAACCAGTGCCGAGTTGAAAGCAACCTATCAGGAAATCAAAGAGTATGTGCTGAAAGAATTTGGCTTGAAGGTTTCAAGTTTATATATTTCTCAGGTAAAGCGCAAATGTGGAATTGAAGTGAGAGAAAATTATAATCTTCCAAAATCAGAAAACCCAAGAGTTCCGCAATGCCCGAAAGAGAAAGAAGATGCTATTAAGGCTGCCTTGAAAGATTTTGTGATGATTTAAGACATCGCTGATTTCAAGGAGGAATGACACATGAAAAGCACATTTGAAAAAATGGGTGGAACCTACACATTGGGAGAAGATGGGATTTATTATCCGAATCTTATCAGTACAGATGAAGAACCGCATTATGGAAAATATGGGATGATGCGGAGAACCTATCTGAAAGAGTATCGTCCGACAATTTATTCACTGTATATGTTGGAAGACAGACTGACAGAACATTTGAATGCTGTGGACGATGAAGCACAGGAGAAGGTGGATATTCTGGTGCATCAGATGATGGAAAAACAAGGTATTACAGAAGAAATGAAAGCTTATGACCAAATGGTATGGGGGGGGCTCTGTAAACAATATTTGGAATGCTGCGGAAGAGATTGTGTTAAAAGAATTGATTTACAGGTAATGAAAGAGTTGAACAAGTGGGAAAAATATTATTTGTTCAGCTTTTTGTTTAAGAGTGGTTTTAAATTATAATTCCATATCGTGTGATTTTTTCTTAGATCGCACAGGATGGTTTTTTCGCATTTCCTGCTTCCTTTGATATTCAAGTTCCCAGGCACGATGGGAAAAGACATCAGGATCTTCGGCATTGAGATAATCCACTTCGTTGGCTGCGATATCACGGCGGTGATAGTCATAGTATTTACCAAAGGCACCTTTGAGTTGTTTCATTAGTTTATCCCGAAAATCTGGTCGAATTTGAATTTTGCTATCCAGTAATTCTGTATATTGTTCTGGTTTGGGACGAAATTTTTCCTCTTGGAAAGCTACAGCATCTTTTTCAAGCTGCTCTTTGAGAGTAATATCCCCAGAATCAAGGATATCCAGATTCGTATTCATCTGGTCGTATTTCTTGGAAAGACTTGTCATATCTTTATCTGTGGAACATTCAGCCTGGAACAGTAGTTGCTCTTTGGCAGATTTTAGTTCCTCGATTTCTTCTATTACGGTTGTAAGCTGTTGATTTCATTTTATATGCTGGAAAGGATTCAGAATACTGTTTCTATCCTTTTGCGCATTCAGTTCTTTCTTTTCGGCAACTTTCGCTTTGAGCTTTTTCTTAATGGTATCATATTTGTTCAGGATAGGACGAAAATGCTGCATCCAGTCATGGATCACATCTTTTTGCATTTCATTATGAAGCAAATGATACTGTGTAAAAATCATATGATTTCGGAGTGCTTCCAATGTTTCGGCGATTATAGGAATAGACTTTTCAACGGCTTGAGTCATTTTAGCGACTTGGGCTTTTAATTCTCTGAGTAATTTATTGTCTGCACGAATCTGACGATTGATTCACAACGTTCTGCAATCATACCTTTCTTTTCCATGTCCTGAGCAATATAACCTTCATGAATGGTGAATGATATGTATGTGGAAAGCCGGAATGATTCGTGTC
>OFHM01001334.1_pt1 | contig 16398 bp, 13 predicted proteins | sample 1521311 | NCBI WGS metagenome assembly OFHM01 (sample SAMEA3504083, study PRJEB24116) | mouse gut metagenome | biome: mouse gut; feature: mouse-associated habitat; material: faeces | place: Denmark | collected 2011 | reverse complement strand
ACGGGGCCGGAGGAATTCTGCTGAGCCTGCTGCTCCGCTCCCTGGGCCGGCGCCCCCCTGTGGTATTTTTATTGTCGGCCCTGATTTGTTCCGTGCTGGAATATCTGACCAGCTATTTCCTGGAATTTCTATGGGGAATCAGATGGTGGGATTACAGCGGGCATACCCTGAACCTGCATGGGAGAGTCTGCCTGCTGGGAGCGATGGTTTTCGGGCTTGGAGGCACGGCACTGGTCTGTGTGCTGCTGCCTTTTTATGATAAGATTTATCCCAGGATACCGGAAAAGTGGCGTATTGTGATCTGCCTTCTTCTGCTGGGAATTTTTGTGGCAGACGCTACCTACTGCGCCGTGCGCCCCAACACGGGGATGGGGATCACAGGATAGGGCCGGGGCGGCTCCAAACAGGGAGGGAAATTGTGACGGCAGGAAGCGGCGGCCGGGAAAAGGAGAAAAGCTCCCTGAAGACAGGGAAAATTTATAGATAAAGAGGTAATGTTATGGGACAGGAATTTATAAAACCTCCGGTTGAGGTGAGATACCGGGAGGAGCTGGAAGCGTTGAGAAACACCGATACGGGGAAGCGGCCGGAGAACTGGCAGATGTCGCCCCAGGCGGTGCGGACCTTCATTTTGGGAAGTCCCAAACCCATACGCCACGCAGGAAAAGAGTATGTCATTGAGAAGAAGTATTTCGGCAACGACGCTCTGGTGGAGCGATGCATCGTGACACTGGCGGGGAATCGGGGGCTGATGCTGGTGGGAGAGCCGGGAACAGCCAAGACCATGCTTTCGGAATTTCTGTCCGCCGCGATCAGCGGAGTCAGCACCAATACCATTCAGGGAACGGCGGGAACCACGGAGGATATGATTAAATATTCCTGGAATTACGCTCTGCTTTTGGCGAAAGGACCCAGCAGAGAGGCATTGGTCCCCGCGCCCTTATATGTGGGGATGGAGAAGGGGATTCTGACCCGTTTTGAGGAAATCACCAGGACCCCGGCAGAGATCCAGGACAGTCTGATCAGTGTGCTCAGCGACAAGGTGCTGAATGTGCCGGAGCTGGGAGATGAGGGATTTCTTTTTGCCAAGCCGGGTTTCAATGTGATCGGAACGGCCAATACCAGGGACAAAGGTGTCAATGAGATGAGCAGCGCCCTGAAGCGGCGTTTTAATTTCGAGACGGTGATGCCGGTCCGGGAAGCGGCGATGGAGAAAAAAATCATCATCAATGAGGTGAACAAGATGGCCGTGGAGAGCAATATTTCCATGGAGGCGGACGAGGATGTGGCCGAGATCCTGGCTTCTACATATCATGAGCTGCGGGAAGGCGTCTCTTCTTACGGGCATAGAATCGATAAACCGTCGTCCGTGATGAGTACGGCGGAGGCGGTGTCCGTGTACTATCAGGCCATGATCACAGGGTATTATTATGGAGACGGAACGTTTAGCATGGACAGCTTGGTGCAGACGCTGGTGGGCGCGGTTTCCAAGGAAAATAAGGATGATCTGGAGAAGGTGAAGGGTTATTTTAACACTGTCATCCGGGACAAGAGCAGCAAAGAGGGTGGATTATGGAAAGAATATTACGAAGCCAGAAAATGGCTGAGATAGTCCTGCTTCCTGTCCGCCATCACAGCCCGGCCTGCGCTTATCATGTGAGCCGGACCATAGAGGAAATCCGTCCGGATATCATTCTGGTGGAGGGGCCGGAGAATGCCAATCCGCTGATTCCGGTGATGGTGCACGAGGATACCAAAGCGCCCTTTGCCATATATTATTCCTATCACGATCAGGCGGGACGGATTTCGGAGGAAAAGGAGCGCTATAGATGCTATTATCCCTTTCTGGATTATTCGCCGGAGCTGGCGGCGTTCCGAACAGGGCAGCGGCTGGAGATCAGGACGGCTTTTATTGATTTGAGCTACGGGGATATCCTGGCAGTTTCCCGGGAAGGCAGGGGACTGCTGAAGGAGGAAGATGAGAAAAGCAATTACAATGATGATTATCTGCTGTCCCGAAATTCTTATCTGCAGCAGCTTTGCGAGAAGACGGGATTGCGCAGTTTTGACGAGTTCTGGGAGAAGTATTTTGAATTAAACGGTATAGAAGAGAAAAGCGAACGTTGGTTTGATAATCTTTTGACTTATTGCGCACTGGCCAGGGAAAATACACCAAGGGAGTCCATGGAAGAGGACGGATGCCTTGCAAGAGAGCGGCATATGGCAGAGCGGATCCGGGAGTATGCGGGAGAGCTGGCAGGAGAGGGCGGTACAGTGATGGCAGTCACGGGCGGATTTCATACGCCGGGATTACGGGCCCTGCTGGATAATGAAGACGAAGAAAGCATCACTGCGGCAGTGCCGGCACGGCAGAAGACGGAGACGGCAAAAGAGGCAAAGGCCCGGGGGCAGGAAGGTCCCGCCGGGGAGAGCCTGCGGCAGGGAGATGCGCTGTCAGAAGACCACCCCGCCGCCTCGGGCAGGAAGACCGGAAAGGGTGCCGAAGAAACCGCCGGCAGGGAAATCAAATACGCAAAAATGGAAAAGGTCCCGGAAAAGGATCAGGGTGTTTATCTCATGCCATATTCCATGGAGGCTGCGGATGCTCTCAACGGCTACGCCAGCGGCATGCCCTTTACCGGATTTTACCAGAGAATCTGGGAGGGATTGCAGGAGACGCTTACGCCTTACGAAGATGCGGTTCTGGATATGATCGTCACGGCGGGGAAAGAAACCCGGCGCAAGGAAGGGTACCTGTCCACTTATGACGAAATCTGCGCCTGTGCCATGGCAAATGGGCTTGCAGACATCAGGGGCAAGCGTCAGCCTGGGGCATATGAGCTTCTGGATGCAGTGTTGTCCTCCTTTGTGAAGGGGGAGTACAATATTGCCACGGACGCGCCCATGCGCTTTTTACGGAAAGCCATGACAGGGAACGCTGTGGGGGCATTATGCCGTCAGGCGGATGTGCCGCCCATTATATATGATTTCCAGGAGCAATGCCGGAAATTCGGGATCAAAACGACTTCCACGCTGGAGACAGAGACCACTCTGTCTATTTTTTCCAATCCGAAGCACAGGCTCTACAGTATGTTTCTGAACCGTATGAACTATTTGAAAACCGCCTTTGCCAGGAAGATAAAGGGGCCCAATCTGCAGCTGAAGCGGGACCGAAATCTGATGCGGGAGATCTGGAAATACAAATGGAGTATACAGGTGAATTCCGCGCTGATCGAAGTATCTGTCTATGGAGCAACCATCGAAGAGGCGGCGGTGAGTCTGGTGAAGGAGGCGCTGAAGAAAGAAATCGGGGCCAGGGAAAGCGCCGTGCTGCTGACGCAAGTGTTTGAGATGGGGCTGACGCAGCAGATGCAGCCGGTCTATGACAGGGCGGAGGAGCAGTTGCTGCGGGATACGGATTTTTATTCTCTGGCGGAGGCGCTGAAATCGCTGTTGATGATGGAGGAGCTGGCGGGATTGTATGATTCCCGGATGGAATTCGGCCATCTGATTCATATCGGATGCAGGAAATTGATCTCGTTGCTTCCGGCGATGACGAAGATCAAGGATGAGGATCTGAATTCCTGTATGAATGCCCTGAAATTACTTTACCAGGTTACCGGGCGGGAAGGGGAAGCTTTCGCGCAGGAAAGAGAGGATTACTATGATATTCTGGGCAAAATGACCCGGGACGGGGAGATACATGCAGGGCTGAACGGCTGTATCTACGGCATTTTATATGGAAGCGGGAAAGTTACGGCCCGGGAGGTGGAAGCGGCATGCAGAGGATATCTGGGCGGTACCAGGGAGCAGCTTTTTTCCACGGCGCAGTTTTTCCGGGGGTTGTTTTTCACGGCAAGAGACCTTGTTTTTATCGGGGAAACGTTTATCGGAATGCTGGATGAATTCTTCGGCCGGGTTTCGGAGGAGGAATTCATGGAGCTTTTGCCGGAATTACGTATGGCTTTTACCTATTTCACACCCAGGGAGACCGACAAAATCGCCGCGGCAGCGGCGGACCTCCACGGCAGGGGCAGGCGGGATATTCTGGAACGCAAGGAAGTCTATCCGGATTGGTATTCCTATGGGAAAGAGCTGGATAGCTATATAATGGCACGAATGCAGAACGGAGTATGATATGGCTGACGAACAGGAAATTTTAAATCGCTGGCGGCTGGTTTTGGGAAAATATGCTTCGGGGCAGATTTCCTTTTCGGGCGGCGGTTTGAATTACATGGATATGGAAAATGTGCTGGACTACCTGTATTCCAGAGAGTACGGAGAAGAACAGGAGATCCGTAAGGAGCGGGGCGGAGGCAGCGAAGGCTCGCAGCTGACCGTACCCGGCTGGCTTCATCAGGTGAAGAAGCTTTTTCCCAAACAAACGGTGGAGATATTGGAGCGCCATGCCCTGGAAAAATACAACATGACGGAGCTGCTGACGGATCCGGAGGTGCTGCAGAAGCTGGAGCCCAATAAGGAGCTGCTTAAGACTATATTGGAGCTGAAACATCTGATGAAGGGCGATGTGCTGAACATGGCCAGGGAGATCGTGAGGAAGGTGGCTGAGGAGATCGCCAGAAAGCTGGAGCAGGAGGTGCGGATATCCTTCTTCGGCCAGATTAACCGAAATGCCAGCAGTCCGGTGAAGTCCGCACGGAATCTGGACATCAAGAAGACCATCCGGATGAATTTGAAAAATTACGATACGGAGAGCCGGCAGATTATCCTGAAAAATGTGTATTTCAATTCACGGATGAAGAAGTATAATCAGTGGAGGGTGATCATTTGTGTGGACGAGAGCGGTTCCATGCTGGATTCCGTGATTCACAGCGCCATTATGGCAGGAATTTTCTCCAAACTGCCCATGCTGGATACAAAGCTGGTGATCTTTGATACCAATGTAGTGGACTTGAGCGGTTATGTGGAGGATCCGGTGGAGACATTGATGAGCGTCCAGCTGGGCGGAGGTACGAATATTGCGGGAGCATTGTCGTATTGTGAAGGATTGATCGATTTTCCGTTCAGGACTATGGTGGTGCTGGTGACGGATCTTTATGAGGGCGGCGGATATCAGCGCCTCTACAGCATCAGCAAGGGAATCATAGAGAGCGGCGCCAGGCTGGTGGTACTCACGGCCCTGGACATGGATGCCAATCCCAACTATGACCGGAACGCGGCGGCTGTGCTGGCGGATATGGGGGCCTTTGTGGGCGCTATGACACCGGAGGAGCTGGCCGGGTGGATGGGAAAGATCATTGCGTGAAAAAATCGAAATACTGCGCCCGTCATCTACGGGAATCGCATAGAAAGGGATGAAGACTTCGAAATGACGACACATATGAAAAATGGCAGACACGAATCTGCCCACACAAAAGATATGACAAAGGGGAATCCCTATTCCCTGATGCTGGGATTCGCACTGCCGATTTTCTTAAGCCAGGTATTTCAGCAGATGTATAACACGGCGGATGCTTTTATTGTGGGACGTTACCTGGGCACCAACGCGCTGGCGGCAGTGACTTCTTCCGGCACTTTGATCTTTCTGATGATCAGCTTCTTCGCCGGGATTGCCATGGGCGCCGGGGTGGTGATTTCCCGCTATTTCGGGGCGGGAGACGGACAGCAGGTTTCCCGGGCCATCCATACGGTGCTGGCCTTCGGGCTGGCGGCAGGTGTGCTGCTGACAGTGGTGGGTGTGGCTTTCACGCCCACATTTCTGGTGTGGATGCAGACGGATCCGGAGGTGCTGCCGGAGGCAATATCGTATTTCCGTTATTATTTTCTCGGTTCGCTGGCATTGGTGTTGTACAATGTGTGCCGCAGCATCATGAATGCGCTGGGGGACAGCAGGCGCCCGCTGTATTACCTGATTTTTTCCTCCGTCCTGAATGTGGTGCTGGATGTAGTGTTTCTGGCTGTGTTTCGCTTCGGCGTATGGTCGGCGGCGGTGGCAACGGTGATTTCCCAGGCCGCCAGTGTGGTGCTGTGTATGATTCATCTGATGAGAAAGGGGAATGTGTTTACCGTGGAATGGAGGAAAATCCGGTTCCACGCCGATATGCTGCGGGAGATCATACGCAATGGCCTGCCCTCGGGCGTGCAGAATTCCGTGATTGCATTTGCCAATGTGATTGTACAGTCCCAGATCAATTCCTTCGGTAAGCTGGCAATGGCCGCTTATGGTACTCATGCCAAAATCGAGGGCTTTGCATTCCTGCCCATCACCAGCTTCAATATGGCGAGCACTACCTTTATCAGCCAGAATCTGGGGGCCAGGCAGTATGACAGGGCCAAAAAGGGTGCCAGATTCAGTATTCTATCGGCCATGCTTCTGGCAGAGACCATAGGCGTCTTCTGTTATGCGTTGGCACCGAAGCTGATCGGGCTGTTTGACCAGAATCCGGGCGTGATCGAATTGGGAGTCCGGCAGGCCAGGACCGTATCGTTGTTTTTCTGTCTGCTGGCGTTTTCCCATGCAGTGGCGGCGGTATGCCGGGGGGCGGGAAAAGCCTTTGTCCCGATGTTTGTCATGCTGGCGGTGTGGTGCCTGATCCGGATTACCTATATCTTCATCGTCATGCATCTGACCAATGAAATCAGATATATTTATTGGGCATATCCGCTGACCTGGGCGATCAGTTCCGTGATCTATCTTTTTTACTATTTATGCTGCGACTGGGTGCACGGCTTTGACAAAGCGGAGGAAAAAGCAGCAGAAAAAGCAGCAGGCTGAGAATTTATTGTACATGAAAATACTGCCATACACCGGAGGAAGAATCAAAAAAGCTCCGGGACGGCAGTATTTCCATGAAAATCTTAAAGTGATATGAAAGAAAAATACGCTATTGGAATAATTTTAATACCATGGAATCCTGCTGCATCTGTTTCTTCAGCATCAGATTCCGGTATTCGCTGAGCAGATCCTCTTTCTTCTGCTCGGATATGGCCTTCGGCATATCAAGATCTTCTATGCGGCTTCTGGAACTGAGCTGTTCCAGACTCCCGGCCGTGTTGATATTGTAAGTATGTTCCAGACGATTGGTGGCTGCGCCTAAGTTGCCGCGCTGTCTGGATACCATGTCTATGGCATTGTCAATATCGTCAAGATTAAAGTTCCCCTTGGTCACATCGAAATCGGCGATTCCCAATGCTTCCAGGGTAGAATTGGCCATCCCGATCCGCATCCCGCTTCCGTCGGGATTGGTAGCCAGATGTATGTCGGCCATGCTGCCGTCCAGTAACTTCTGCTCATTGAGGGAAGTCGTCTTGGCCATGGACTGGATGCCTTTCTTCAATTGATCGATCTCACCCTGATAATAGGACCGATCAGAGGAAGAAGCGGTACCGTTCATGGAACGGAGAGCGAGATCACGGATCCGCTGGAGATAATCCATCACACCGTCCAATGCGCCATCCGCAACATTTAAAGCACCCATGCCTTCCCGGGCATTATCTGCGCCGACCCGCAGGCCGGTCTCTTCTTTTTGCATTTTCTGTCCAATGGCAAGTCCCGCAGCGTCATCAGCCGCTGTATTGATTCTCTTGCCGCTGGAGATATGAGAATAGGAATCGAAGATTCCATTACGTGCAGAGATGGTATTCATATATGCACCTCCCGTTTCACTGCTCTATTTGCATTCTTGTTTTTTTATTATACATCTTTTTGGTAAATATTTCAACTAATTCTTTTGATTCTATTGCAAATTTTTTCAAGGACGTGTAAGATTAAAATTGTATGACAGTATCCCCGTTTTTTTGTATAACGAAGAGACGTAATTGGAATTAGGAGGACTCAATTATGCTGCAACTGGATCAGGAACTGAAAAACAATGCATACCCTGGGAGAGGCATCGTCATCGGCCGTTCCGGCGACGGGAATCATGCGGTAATCGCTTATTTTATCATGGGCAGGAGCGTGAACAGCCGCAATCGGATCTTTGTGACACAGGGGGAGGGAATCCGTACCCAGGCCTTCGAACCCTCGAAGTTAGTGGATCCCAGTCTGGTGATATATGCACCTGTCCGTGTGCTGGGAAATGACACGATCGTCACAAACGGAGACCAGACGGATACCATTTACCAGGGCCTGGAGAAGGGACAAAGCTTTGAACAGGCGCTGCGCTGTCGGGAGTACGAGCCGGACGGGCCTAATTATACACCGCGGATTTCCGGGCTGGTGCATCTGGAGAATGGCGGCTTTGACATTACCATGTCTATCTTAAAGAGCAATGACGGGGATCCGGACTGCTGCAACCGTTATACCTTTGCCTATGACAATCCGGCTCCGGGGGAAGGGCGCTTTATCCATACGTATATGCATGACGGCAATCCGCTGCCCAGCTTTCAGGGAGAACCGAAAAAGGTGGCAGTGGAAGGAGATATCGACAGCTTTGCGGTCACGCTGTGGGAAAACCTGAATGAAGAGAATAAAGTATCGCTTTTTGTGCGGTTTATCGATCTTACAACCGGAAAATATGAGACCCGTATCCTGAATAAAAACCTGTGAAAACCGGAAGAAGAGAGGAGCATATAGAAATATGAAGACAATCGAATTAAAATACGGATGTAACCCCAATCAGAAGCCTTCCAGTATTTATATGGAAGACGGGAGCCGGCTTCCGGTAACGGTATTGAACGGAAGGCCCGGGTATATCAACTTCCTGGATGCCCTGAACGGATGGCAGCTGGTAAAGGAGCTGAAAGAAGCAGCCGGCCTGCCTGCAGCTGCATCCTTTAAGCATGTGTCGCCTGCGGGCGCGGCAGTGGGGCTGCCGTTGGATGAAACGCTTGCGAAGATTTACTGGGTCAGCGATCTGGGCGAATTGTCCCCTTTAGCATGTGCCTATGCGAGAGCCAGAGGTGCGGACAGAATGTCTTCATTCGGAGATTTTATCGCGCTGTCCGATGTATGCGATAAGGATACGGCCAGGCTGATCAAACGGGAAGTCTCGGACGGAGTTATTGCGCCCGGCTATACGGAGGAGGCGCTTGCCCTGCTGAAGGCGAAAAAGGGCGGAAATTATAATGTGATTCAAATCGATGAAGCCTATAGGCCAGCGCCTGTAGAGCGGAAGCAGGTGTACGGAATTACGTTCGAACAGGGGCGTAACGAGCTGGATGTAAACGGAGATCTGCTTTCCAATGTGGTCACGGTGAATCGGGAGATTCCGCAGAATGCATTGATCGACATGAAGATCGCGCTGATTACGCTGAAATATACCCAGTCTAATTCCGTATGCTATGTGAAGGGGGGACAGGCCATCGGTATCGGAGCCGGCCAGCAGTCCCGCATCCACTGTACCAGGCTGGCCGGAACCAAGGCCGACAACTGGTATCTGCGTCAGTCGCCCCAGGTGCTTGGGCTGCAGTTTATAGACAAGCTGGGCAGAGCGGACAGAGACAATGCTATCGATGTCTATATCGGCGATGAGTATATGGACATATTGGCGGACGGCGCATGGGAGAAGGTTTTCAAGGTGAAGCCGCCCGTGTTTACCAGAGAGGAAAAAAGGGCCTGGCTTGACGGAATGCAGGAAGTGACTTTAGGTTCCGATGCCTTTTTCCCGTTTTCGGATAACATAGAGCGGGCACACAAAAGCGGTGTAAAGTATATCGCACAGCCGGGCGGCTCTGTCCGGGACGATGCGGTGATCGCCTGCTGTGACAAGTACGACATGGTGATGGCCTTTACGGGGATCCGCCTGTTCCACCACTAATTTTCTAACAACTGCTCAAAACAGGATAAATATAGTTGAAAAAATGTATGGGGCTATGGTAAAATGACCTTATTCAAGGCAGGTGAGGGCCGAATGGCCATAATGCCATGAGCGTTGCTGTGCTCATGGCAAAATGACCTTATTCAAGGCAGGTGAGGGCCGAATGGAAAGGAATTGACTGATGAGTGAGACAGAATCCAAAAATTTTATAGAATTGCTGATCGATAAAGATCTGGAAGAGGGAGTGTATAATACGGTGCATACCCGTTTCCCTCCGGAACCCAACGGGTATCTGCATATCGGGCATGCGAAATCCATTCTTCTGAATTACGGACTGGCGCAGAAATATCACGGAAAATTCAACATGCGCTTCGACGACACGAATCCCACCAAGGAGGATGTGGAGTTTGTGGAGTCCATCAAGGCGGATATACAGTGGCTGGGCGCCGACTGGGAGGACCGGCTTTTCTTCGCATCCGATTATTTCGGACAGATGTATGAAGCGGCTGTAATGCTGATCAAAAAAGGGAAGGCTTATGTATCGGATCTGACCGCAGATCAGATCAGGGAGTACAGGGGGACATTGACCGATCCCGGAAGGGAGGATCCTTATAACGCCCGCAGTGTGGAGGAGAATCTGCGGCTTTTCGAAGAGATGAAGGAGGGGAAATATGCGGATGGGGAGAAGGTGCTTAGAGCCCGTATTGATATGGCTTCCCCGAATATGAATATGCGGGATCCCGTTATTTACAGGGTGGCCCACATGACCCATCACAACACGGGAGACGCATGGTGTATCTATCCCATGTATGATTTCGCCCATCCCATAGAAGATGCTATTGAGGGGATTACCCATTCCATCTGTACGCTGGAATTTGAGGATCACAGGCCGCTGTATGACTGGGTGGTGCAGGAGCTGGCTTACCCGCAGCCCCCGAGACAGATCGAATTTGCCAAGCTTTATCTGAAAAATGTGGTCACCGGTAAGCGCTATATCAAAAAGCTGGTGGAGGATAAAATCGTGGACGGGTGGGATGATCCCAGGCTGGTGTCCATCGCGGCCCTGCGGCGCAGAGGCTTCACCCCGGAGTCCATCCGGATGTTTATCGAACTGTGCGGGGTCTCCAAGGCACAGTCCATAGCGGATTATGCCATGTTGGAGTATTGTATCAGAGAGGATTTGAAGGCAAAGGCACCCCGCATGATGGCTGTGCTGGATCCGGTGAAGCTGGTGATTGATAATTATCCGGAGGGCCAGAGCGAAAAGCTGACCGTGGCGAATAATCCGGAGAACGAGGCATTGGGCAGCAGGGAAGTTCCCTTCGGCAGGGAATTGTATATTGAGAGAGAGGACTTCATGGAGGAACCGCCGAAGAAGTATTTCCGCATGTTTCCGGGGAATGAGGTAAGGCTGATGAATGCCTACTTTGTGAAATGCACCGGTTGTGTCAAGGACGAGGCGGGCAGGGTGACGGAAGTGCACTGTACCTATGATCCTGCGTCCAGAGGCGGCAATTCTCCGGACGGGCGCAAGGTGAAAGGGACGATTCACTGGGTATCTGCGCAGGACTCTATCCGAGCCACGGTACGTTTGTATGAAAATATTATCGATGAGGAGAAAGGGGTATATAATGAGGACGGAAGTCTGAATCTGAATCCCGATTCCCTCACTGTGATGGAGAATTGCCGGCTGGAGCCGGCGTTTGCAGGGGCGGTGAGCCCGGACCGTTTTCAATTTGTGAGACAGGGATTTTTCTGCGTGGATGCAAAAGACGCAAAACCGGATGCTTTGGTGTTTAACAGGATTGTATCTTTGAAGAGTTCTTATGTTTTGCCGAAGCAGGGATGATTTGAGGATGTTCCTGTAAGAGGGAAAGTAGGAGGGCAAAGCAGGCAATTTCCGAAGAGGGCGGGAAGCAGGCCGGGATGGAGGAGATCATGGGGCTTTTTTCAGGATTGAAGAATTTAGGCCTGGGGAATTTGGAGGGGATGGATCTCTATGAAGATCCGAAAAAGAATGAGGTGCAGAAGAAGCCGGAGACCGTAGCGCCACCCAGGCCGCAGGAGAAGGATCTGATCTATGACAGATCCTTTGTCTGTCCGGTATGTGACAGTCCTTTTACCGCGAAGATAATGAAGTCCAGCAAAGCCAAGCTGCTGGGAACGGATCAGGACCTGCGGGCGAGATATGACGGCATAGATGCGATGAAGTATGATGTGGTGATGTGCCCGGTATGCGGATATGCGGCATTGATCCGCTTCTTCACCAATGTCACTTCCACACAGGCGAAGATGATCCGGGAGAAAATCAGCCAGACCGTAAAACTTACTGTATACAATGACGAGATTTACGGTTATGAACAGGCTATGGAGCGGTATAAGCTGGCGTTGGTAAATGCAATGGTAAAACGCGCCAAAACAAGTGAAAAAGCGTACATCTGCCTTAAAACCGCCTGGCTGCTCAGAGGATACGGGGAGAGCCTGAAGGAAAAGGAAGAGTATGACGAGAAGCTGGTGGACACGCTGGCCAAACAGGAAGAGGAGTTTCTGGAGAATGCCTATAAGGGATTCTCGGAAGCCAGACAGACGGAGATGTTTCCCATATGCGGCATGAATACGGTTACAGTGGATTATCTGGTGGCAGTGCTGGCAGTGCGGTTTAAGGATTACGGCATGGCTACAAGGCTTCTGAGCGCCGTGATTACGTCCCCCGGCGCCAATATGCGTATCAAGGACAGAGCCAGGGATATGAAGGAGCTGATCATGAGAGAGATGAAGTCGAAATAGGGCGGCGGGAGGCAGCGTTGAACGAAATGACCTTTTCGCTCAGGACAGACGGTACGAAGTGCCTGTATGAGCAGATTTACGAGCATATCAAGAGGGAAATCAGGACGGGGAAGCTTCTTTCTGGAGAGAAGCTTCCTTCTGCGCGTTTCCTGGCAGAATATCTCCAGGTGGCCAGGACCACGGTAGACTATGCCTATGGGCAGCTGCTCAGCGAGGGTTATATAGAATCAAAACCCTGCAGAGGATATTATGTGTGTCCTATGGAAGAGCTGTTCCAGCTTGAAGCGGACGGATATCTTGAGGGGGACAGTTGGCATGCGGCAGCGCGGGGGGGAGCAGAGACACGGCTTGGAGGAGAACGGCAGAGAGCGGCCGGTGCGGCAGAGCCGGGAGAAGCAGAGACGCTGCCGGGCGGAAAACGGGAAAGAGCGGCCGGCGCAGAAGTGCGGGGCAGAGCAGAGATACGGCCGGGAGCGGCAGTGCGTCGGGGCGGCATGGCAGGAGGGGGAGAGCGGCCGGGAGAGGCGCCTGCGCGGGAGAATGCGGCGGTTCGGCAGCACATTACGAAGACGGCAGCCGGAGGCGGTTTCCGGGCTGATTTCTCACCATATGATATTGATATGTCCGGTTTTCCGTTTCAAATCTGGAAAAAGATCACGAAGAATATTCTGACCTATGCCAACAGCGATCTGTTTGCAAAGGGGGAGACCCAGGGTGATTATGAGCTGAGAGAGACGATCGTCAAGTATCTGCATGCCTCCCGGGGCGTGGAATGCAGACCGGAGCAGATCATCGTGGGAGCCGGAAACGATTATCTGCTCATGCTGCTGGAAAAGATTCTGGGGCGTCATGTGCGGATTGCCATGGAGAATCCTACATACATTAGATCGTACAAGATTTTCCGCTCTTTCGGGTACCGGATTACCACGGTGGACATGGATGAGGCCGGCATGCAGGCAGATAAGCTGAACGCGGCAAAAACCGACATTGCCTATGTGATGCCTTCTCATCAGTTTCCCACGGGGATTGTGATGCCCATAGGCAGGAGGCTGGAGCTGCTAAAGTGGGCGGACAGCGGAGAGGGCCGGTATTTGATTGAGGATGATTATGACAGTGAATTCCGCTTTCACGGGAAACCAATCCCCGCGCTGCAGGCATCGGACGGGCACGGAAGAGTGATTTATATAGGGACTTTTTCCAAGGCCATAGCGCCGGCCATCCGCGTAAGCTTTATGGTTCTGCCGCAGATGCTGCTGGAAAGATATCTTGCTGACTGCAGCTTCTACTCCTGCACGGTGTCCCGGATCGATCAGCGTATATTAAACGAGTTTATCAGGGACGGTTATTTTGAACGGCATCTGAATAAGATGCGGAAGCTGTATCGGGGAAAGCATGAGATGCTTCTGGAATGTCTGCAGCCGCTGCGGAAGGACTTTATCGTATCGGGCGAGAATGCGGGCCTTCATCTGCTGCTGACTTCGAAAAGAGGGATTCCGGAGAGGACGCTGATTGAGCGCGCGGCTTCGCTGGGGGTCAGAGTCTATGGTTTGTCCGAGAGCATGGTGGAGGATGCGCCGGACAGCGCGGCGGTGCTTTTAGGATTCGGCGGATTGTCGGAGGAAGGGATACAGCAAGGGACTGCCATGCTGCGAAAAGCCTGGCAGACGGGGGAAGGAAGATAGCGCAAAAGAAAAAGCCGCTGGGCGGCTTTTCTCTTAAGCTTCGATGATGGGGGGCTCTTCGTCGGAGCTGTCTTCCTCATCGAAGAATTCTTCTACAGCTTCCTCGGCGGTCTCAGCGGACTGTGCCACCTGCTCTGCCAGAGGTGTAAAGGAATCTTTCTGGGTTTCCTCAGGAGCAGCTTCACAGCATGTTTCTGCCTCTTCCGAAGGGCTTTCGGAGGAAGCGGATTCATCGGAAGGCTTTCCGTCCTCGGAATTCAGCGGAACATAGTTGCGGGATTTCTGGGAATCTTCCGTTTCCGCATCGCTGAAATCGTCATAATCGTCATCAGTGTCGTTGTGTGCTGCTTCCTTTTTCCTCATGAAGTAGACAACAGCGGCTGCTGCGGAAGCGGCTGCTGCGGTAAGGAATAAAAGCTTTCCAAACTTTTTGGACATAGGCAACTCCTTTCAAATTGGGTTCTTTTGGTAAATGCACCAATTAGATATTAATACTATTTTGTAAAATTGAAAAGGGAATATGCATAATTTTACTAAAAATTTATGATTTGCTTATCATTTGAAAAGATTCATGGTAAAATTTATGGTAAAATACCCTATCTCAATACAGGAGCAGAATTATGAACAGCAAATTTTTCGATATGAAAAAAGAAAAGCAGGACAGGATGATTAATGCCGCTTTGAAGGTATTTGCCATCCAGGGCTATCGCCACGGCAGCACGGATGATATCGTCCGGGAAGCTTCGGTCAGTAAGGGACTGCTGTTTCATTATTTCGGCAGCAAGCTGGGTGTGTACAGCTTTATATATGACTACAGCGTCAGATATATGAATCTGGAGATCCGTTCTACTGTGAACCCGGAGGAAAGGGATTTATTCATGGTGATGAAACAGACGGAAAGGGCCAGAATGCATGCCATGAGAGGATATCCCTATATGCAGCAATTTCTGAACCGTTCTATGGCGGAGGATTGTTGCGAGGCGCTGGCGGCGGTGGAGGAGAAACGAAAGACCCTGGAAGAGAGTGCTGCGGCTCTGGATAGACAGATTGATTACACGGCGCTGCCGGCGGGCATCGATGGCGGGAAATTGCACAAGATGCTGGATTTCACGATAAAAGGGCTGATGACGCAGCGTTTTCAGGACGCATCCTTTCAACCGGAAATGCTCTACGAGGAAATCTGCGACTATCTGGATATGGTCAGAAATATTGTATATAGGTAAGACGGAACATCCCCTTGCCGCAGCCGGGAAAAGAAATTTGTGGTGAATGAAGCTGACGGCAACGGCTTTCCCGGCTGCGGCATAGAGGGAGAAGGGATTATTTGTTCATTTTGTAAGGCTTGTCCGCAGGATATCCGCCTTTTAATTTCTGCATACCTCTCTGGATGGCATCTCTGGAGTTCTTCCAGTCGGCGCCTATATTGGTGTGGTCGAATTTTTCAATCATCCAGGCCACATCTTCATACATTCGATCCATGTTCTGCTCCATCAGGGGGAACACCGTGCTGTAAAAATCCTCTTTGGCCTGATTGGAGAGCCGGCTGTCAGCCGCTTCACACAGGTCGCCGAAATGGTGCAGGCAGAAGCCCCTGCCCTCCCGGATCTTTTTCCGGAAATCTTCATCCTGCTTCCACAGATAGAAGAAAGTATCCATATAGCGGGCATAGGTGTCCGCAAAGTGGTCACAGATATAGCAGGAGGATTCCCTCTCACGGACCCAGGCGGCAATGGGATTGGCTTCAGCGGCCTTTCGGAATTTATCCTTCAGAGTGGTCTTGGCCGGTTTGAAGCGGGCGAATTCGTTCTTCATCTCACCGATCACCTTTTTATAATGGGTTTTCAGAATCCAGGCATTGCCAAGCGTGTTGCCGTAGTCGAACATTTTCTGGAAATGTTGTCTGCAGAAGCCGGCTTTGTCCGTCATGTCACGGATATCTGCTTCCATATAGGAGGAACCGCTGCCCAGCACGAAGTCCAGCAGATCCTGCTCTACGCTTCGTTCAATAAAGCAAAAGGGACATTCGTCGCCTGCGTTTACAGCGTCATTCAGAGGAATGGTGTATAATTGTTCTTTCATAGTTCATCCTTTCCGAAAAGATTTCTGCAGACAGTCCACAGGCGCTGCCTGCGCTATTTCCAGTTTACAACAATCTTTACATAATTGCTACGTTTTTGTAACAATTTGGAAGCTAAAATTAAGATTTTTTT
>OFHM01001328.1_pt1 | contig 16507 bp, 8 predicted proteins | sample 1521311 | NCBI WGS metagenome assembly OFHM01 (sample SAMEA3504083, study PRJEB24116) | mouse gut metagenome | biome: mouse gut; feature: mouse-associated habitat; material: faeces | place: Denmark | collected 2011 | reverse complement strand
AATCAGGTGTTTATCGCGGACAATATCAAGGAGGTCATTCCGGAGTTTTTGATGCTGCTGAAAGGTGTGATTGACTGTCCGGATCTGCCTCTGAATGTGTCCAGAAGCGCCCTGCAGAATGACGGCTTTGTGAAGAAGATTTCCGAATATATCTCCAAGAAGGTAGCGGACAAGCTTTCCGGCATGTGCAAGACGGAGAAGGAAGAGTATGATAAATACTGGGATGACATCAGTCCTTTCATCAAGTTCGGCTGCCTGAAGGACGACAAATTCTGCGAGAGGATGAATGATTATATCCTGTTCAAGAATCTGGATGGCAAGTATATGACGCTGCCCGAGTGCCTGGAGGTCAAGCCTCTTGACAGTGCCGACGTGGAAAAGGAGGAAAGCGCCAGTGCCGTGGACGAGAACGGCGAGAAGGTAGAGGCCGAAGTGGTGACCGACACGGAGGAAGAAAAGGACGCTGCGGAGGAGAAGAAGGAGAAGGTCATCTACTACGTTACCGACGAACAGCAGCAGGGCCAGTATATCAAGATGTTTAAGGACAACGGAATGGATGCCGTCATCCTGACCCACAATATCGATCAGCCCTTCATCCAGCAGCTGGAGTCCAAGAATGAGGGTGTGAAATTCCAGAGAATCGATGCGGATGTAACCGGGGCGCTGAAGGCGGAGACTGACGAAGAAGCGGAGAAGGAGCTGGAAGAGCAGGCCAAGGCTCTGGGCGAGATCATGAAGAAAGTCCTGAACAATGACAAGCTCACCGTGAAGGTGGAGAAGCTGAAGGATGAGAAGATTTCCTCCGTGCTGACCTTGTCCGAGGAAACCAGGCGGATGCAGGATATGATGAAGATGTATTCCATGCCGGGAATGGACATGGGCGGCTTCGGCGGGGAAGGCGAGACGCTGATCCTCAATGCGAACCATCCGCTGGTAAAATATGTGACAGATAATCAGGAAGGGGAGAACGTGGATACCATCTGCGAACAGCTCTACGACCTGGCGAAGATCCAGCAGGCTCCCCTGTCGCCGGAAGCCATGACAAAGTTTATCGCAAGAAGCAACGAGATTATGATGCTGCTGGCGAAATAAGGTAAAGACAGTGAGACAAAAAGACGTCCCTCCGGGGGCGTCTTTTTGCATGAATGTATTTGCAGATTATTATTTTCACTTTGCCGTCAGAACCCATGTCTTAAACCAGCGCAGATATTTGTCCACGAACGCCGCTTCCACCGGCTCGCCGGAGAGTACAGGATAAAAGAGAACAAACAGGCCCACTGCCGTCCCGGCATATACAACAACCATAGTCAGCAGCGTGCGCCGGGATAGCCGATCTTTCCACTGGCAGAAGCTGTAGACGATCATCAGAACCACAAAGACCACACTGGGAAAATAGTGGTAAATAAAGGTGATGCGGGTCACAAAAAACCAGGGCAGATATTGAGCCAGGTATCCCACAATCAGGAAGGCGGCAGTTTTGTCCCTTTTTCTGATCCACAGCCAGACCATGTAGAGGGCGGCGGGAATGCCCATCCACCATACCGCCGGATTGCCGAAAGCGCTGATTCCCTCCCGCAGTCCGCCGCCGCCCGCTACCCCGTCAATGATCCGGGAATAGTACCAGATGGGCTTTTTCAGGATGGGCCATTCATACCAGGGGGAGGAGAAGGCATGGGTGTCTTCCAGATTGCTGTGATAGCTGAACATGGTATTCTGATTGTAGAGCAGCCGCCCGATCAGCCCCCTGTCGGAATAATCTCTGAAGGGCAGGTAGGAGAGCACATAGATGAGGACGGGCAGCAATACGAAGAATACCAGGCAGAACAGAATGGTGGTTCTGGTATAGGGCAGGAAATTCTCCGTGATCTGCCTGTGGGAAATGCCGTTGGTGGAGCCGGAGGGTGTCTTCCTGGCATGGTCGTATTCCCGATATCTTCTATACAATACAGAGAAGAAAATGACAGCCAGCCCCAAGCCGGCATATACCCCGGTCCATTTGCAGGCGATTCCCAGGCCCATGCAGAGACCGCAGGCGCCAAGAGGCAGCAGCGTTTTCTTCAGATCCGTGTCATAGAAGCTCATTTTGCTGTACCGATACATGAAATAGTACATCGCAATTACGAAAAAGGTGATGTACACGTCGATGGTGGCGATCCTGGTCTGGGTAAAGTGCATGAAATCAAAGGCAAACAATACGCAGGCCAGGGCGGCGGACAGGCTGTCCTTCGTAAGCCGTCTGGCGAACAGGTATACGGCGGGGACCATGAGAATTCCGAAAAAGGTCCCTGCGATGCGCCAGCCGAAAGGATTCATGCCGAACAAAGCCACTCCCGCAGCGATGAAAATCTTACCCATGGGCGGATGGGTATTCTCATAGGAAGTGAGACCGTGAAGGAATTCGTAGGCAGTGCGGGCATGATAGATCTCGTCAAAGTACATGCTGTTTCGACAGGTGGATGCCTCCGGGTACAGCGCCGCCTCGTCGAAGAGGTTTCCGTAAAAGGAGGAAAAGGCCGGAGCCATGGGATGCCCCTCCCCGTCCAGGAAGACCAGCTCCAGTATGGAAGCCTGTTCCTCCTGCAGAGTCAGCCGCAGATGAGACATTTTAGTGTCTACACTTACTGTCTGCCATGTGAATACGTCGTCAAAAGTGATCTTCCCGAAGGAGGTCCACTGATCATTGTCGTTTTGCTTCCCTTCCAGGGTAAAATTCCTGCCATGCCAGGGAGCGATAAAGTAGGACAGGGACACAGGCGCTTCCCCGGCAAAATCAAATTCCAGGGATTGTCCCTCAGTCATGTCAAAAGACGTGACAGGAGAGCGATGGTCTCCTAGATGATACAGGGCCACGCAGGCGTAGAGCAGCGTAATTGTACATATGCACAGTACATCCCTTCTCTTCAGGGGGCTTTTCGGTGCGGAGGGCAAGGGAGCCCATTTTTCGTTTTTCGCATTGCCGCCCGAATCCCAAAACAACGGCGGTATCCGGGAAGGAGAGACGGCGTTTTTTCCATACAAAAGCTTTGCCGTGTAAAACAGCATAACCCCGCCCAGTACCATGCCTGCCGATACGGACAAAATCAAGGGAGAATGTCTGTCATAATCGGAGGGATCATAGAAAAACAGCACATCCGCCGTGTTATAAAAGTGCAGGATGGAGAAAAGGGCATAACAAAGCGCCGGCAGCCGGGAGGGAAGAAGTACACAGGCCAGCAGCAGAAGCAACAGGGCCGGGTACAGGTAGCGCTCATGCATCCGCACGGAGAACAGAAAGACAAAACAGATCATACAAGCGGCCAGGAAGGGATATTTCTCCCGCCGTTTCCGGTTGCGCAGGCTTAAGTACAGCACAAAGGCCACAGCGGCGAATATGGCCGCCCATCCCATCAGCCGGAAGGGAATCCCCAGAAATGTTTCATCCTGGCTGACCCAGTTTAAACCCAGGAGCCCCCAGAAATTGCAGGCATTCACCGCCGCATAGGGATAGGAGGAAACGGTGCTGAAATACTGGTTCCAGACATTTTCCAGGCCGAAGGGAAGGCATAATATGACAACGCCGCACAGGACGGTCAATCCCTGGAGACAGCTGTGGGCGATCCGGCGCATGCGCAGGACTGCGGTGCCGGCTCCGTTTTTTACCGCTTCTTCGGCAGTGTCCTTAAACACCACATGGTCCAGGAAGCCGGCCAGGAGGATGGGGGCAAGGAGCAGGATATGGGGTTTGACCAGGATACCGATGCCGAAGGCAATGTAAGCCGCGTACATTCTGCCCTGTACCAGATAGAGGCACATGAGGGCCGCAAGTAACGCAAGGATAGAGTCTACCTGTCCCCAGACGGAAGAGTTCAGTATGACGGCAGGATTGAACAGATAGGCCAGGCACATGAAAAACGCACTGTTTTCCGTCTGGTTTTTCACAGCTTGGCGGTAAATGAGCAGACCGCAGGCTATATCGCAGAGGATGGAGGGGAGCTTGAGCAGGATCAGATAAGGGATCGAGTCATGTTCCAGATGAAACAATTGCCGGACAGCGCCCAGCAGCCAGAGCACATACATATAGCCGGGGGGATAATCCGTGAAAATATCCGGAGAATAAAAGCCGGTCGGCCGTACCTGATAGATTCTGTCGGCCCACGCCGTAAAGCAGGCGGTGTCGGTACCGAAGCCGTTGGAGAGAGCGGCAGCCAGCAGGCGCAGGGAAAATGCCGCCAGAACCAGAATAAAGAGGCCGCTTTTGGAAATGCGCAGATTGAGACGTCCTCCCATATAACTCAATGCGAAAAGCAGGATACCCAGAAGGGCAAAAAGGTGGATGAACAGCATAGGTTACCTCCTGTGGGTGCGAAAGAAAATTTTCTAATATTTCACAATTTATATTATAGCAAAAAGCTTGGAAGATGAAAAGGTTTTATGTTATAATGTTAACTCAGGGGCGTGGCGGCTTTTTATTCTGACTTTTGATTCTAATCTTTCAGGACGGATGAAAATGAGTGCATTTGTGAGCTTTCAGGACGTAAATAAGATTTATAAGACGGGCGAAGTGGAGATACAGGCTTTGCAGCATGTGAATTTTGAAATCGAAAAGGGAGAATTCTGTGTGATTGTGGGAGCCTCCGGGGCAGGCAAAACCACGATTCTGAATATTCTGGGCGGTATGGATACGCTCAGCAGCGGGAAGGTATTCCTGGACGGAGAGGAGATATCTTCGTTTAACAAAAAGCAGCTCACCACATACAGACGCTATGACGTAGGATTTGTCTTCCAGTTTTATAATCTGGTACAGAATCTGACAGCCCTGGAAAATGTGGAGCTGGCGGCGCAGATCTGTAAAAATCCGCTGGATGCGGCGCAGGTGCTGGGCCAGGTAGGACTGCATGCCAGGGCGAATAATTTTCCGGCCCAGCTTTCCGGAGGAGAGCAGCAGCGGGTGGCCATTGCCAGAGCGCTGGCGAAGAATCCCAAGCTGCTGCTTTGCGATGAGCCAACAGGAGCCCTGGATTACAATACGGGCAAGGCGGTGCTCAAGCTGCTGCAGAATACCTGCCGGGAGATGGGCAAGACTGTCGTCGTCATCACCCACAATCAGGCGCTGACCGCCATGGCTGACCGGATTATCACGGTGAAGAGCGGTACTGTCGCGGACATGGCGGAGAATGAGCAGATCGTGGATGTGGAAGAGATCGAATGGTAGAAGGCGGCGCATGGGCGCTGTAAACATCACAGTGGCGGGTGAGTCGGATGAGAAGTAAAGGGATGGGAGGAATCGGGAAAACCACATTCAGAGAGATTAAAGCCAGCTTCGGGCGTTTTATGGCGATTTTTGCCATCATAGCGCTGGGAGTGGGCTTTTTTGCAGGTCTGAAGGTGACGAAAGAAGCCATGATGACCACCGTCAGAAATTATCTGAATCAATATGGTTTCCAGGATTTCCGGCTGGTTTCCACGCTGGGCTTTGATCAGGAGAATGTGGAGGCGCTGGCATCGGCTAAGGATGTGCAGGCAGCGGAAGGTGCGGTGTCTTTTGACGTGCTCTACAGCAGGGGAGACGGAAACCAGGGAGTCGTGAAGACCTTCAGTGTGACCCGGGAGCTGAATACGCTGAAGCTGGTTCAGGGCAGGATGCCGCAGGAGGAGAACGAATGCGTGGCGGACAGTCAGGTGTTCGGAGAATCCGACATCGGTTCTGTGATTTATCTGTCGGAGGATAATGACGAGGATACGTTTGAGAACTTTGCCTGCCGGGAATATACCATTGTGGGGCTGGTACAGTCGCCCCTTTACCTGCAGTATGAGAGGGGAAATACTTCTCTGGGGACAGGGAGGCTGGACGGCTTTATCTGCCTTTTGCCGGAGGGCTTTCACACGGAATATTTTACGGAAGTTTATGTCAGATTTGACCGTGATTACGAATTATACAGTCCGGAATATGATTCCTTTATAGAGGAGAAAAAGGGCATCTGGGAAAATCTGACAGAGCGTGAGGCGCTGGAGCGGTATGAGCGGATTGCGGAGGAGGGCCGCGTTCAGATCGCAGAAGGGCAAAACCGGCTGGAAGAGGAGAAGTCTCAGGGGGAGAAGCAGCTGGCAGAGGCAGAGGAGGAGCTGGAACAGGCCGCAGAGGAGATAGCGGAGGGGGAGAGACAGCTGACGGAAGCCAGGGCGGAGCTGGAAGAGGGAGAAGAGACCCTGGCGGAGCAGGAAGCCCAGATTGCCGACGCCAAGGCTGCCATTGCAGGGAAGGAGGATGAGCTGGACGCGGGAGAGCTGACTTTGGCTGCAAAGGAGACGGAGCTGGCGGAGGCGAAGCGGCTTATCGACAGCAATGAGGTAGAGCTGCGAAGCGGGGAGAGGCAGCTGGCGGACGGAAAGGCCCAGTGGCGCAGCAAGAATGAATCTGTGGAAACCATGAGGATGCTGATTTCCGAAGGACAGGCTCAGTTGGAAATCCAGTCCGGAGAGCTGGCCGCACAGAAGGCAGAGCTGCAGGCAAAGGCGGAGAGCGGGGAGATTTCCGGCGAAGCCTATGATCTGGCAGCGGCAGTGATTGAACGGGGCGAGGAGACACTTGCGGGATACCGGATCATGCTGGCAGAGCGGGAAGCACAGCTGGCCCAGGGAGAGGAGGAGCTGGCGGCGGCATGGCAGCAGATTGCGGAATCCGAGCGGCAGCTTAACGACGGCTGGCTGGCCATCGCCGAGGCCAAACAGCAGCTGTCGGAGGGACAGATGGCCATGACCCAGGCCAGGCAGGAGATCACGGAAGGCCGCAGGGCCATCGCCGAGGCCAAAGAAGAGCTTTCGGAGGGCGAGCTGGCCATCGCGGAGGGAAAAAGGGAGCTGGAGGAAGGCAGGAACACCCTGGGGGAAAAGGAAGCGGAATTCCTGTCAGGGAAAGAGGAATACGAGACCGGCAGGCAGGAATACGAGGATGCCCTGAAGGAATTCAATACACAGATTGCCCAGGCACAGGAAGAGCTCGCCGAGGCCCGGGAGGAACTTGCGGCCCTGGAGGAACCGCAGGTCTATGTGCTGGGCAGGGATACCAATATCGGTTATGTCTGTTTTGAAAATGATTCTAATATTATAGAAGGAATTGCCAATATTTTCCCGGTGTTCTTCTTCCTGGTGGCAGCGCTGGTGTGTATCACTACCATGAATCGGATGGTGGAGGAGCAGCGGACTCAGATCGGCGTATTGAAGGCATTGGGATATGGGGAAGGCACCATTATGTCAAAGTTCATGATCTATTCCGGTCTGGCGGCGGTGAGCGGCTGCGTGTTCGGTTTTTTCCTGGGGACATGGGCTTTTCCGGAGATTATCTGGTTCTGCTATGGTATCATGTATCGTGCGGATCCGATTTCTTATGTATTTGACGGCAGTATGGCGGCAATTTCTGCGGCAGTATCGCTGATTTGCTCCATCGGGACTACCTGGATGTCCTGCAGAGCGGAGCTGAGACAGGTGGCGGCGGCTCTGATGCGGCCCAAGGCGCCCAAGGCCGGAAAGCGGGTATTTTTGGAGCGGATTCCCTTCTTGTGGAAGAGGCTTGGCTTTCTGCGCAAGGTTTCTATCCGGAATATTTTCCGGTATAAGAAGCGGCTGTTTATGATGGTAGTGGGGATCAGCGGCTGCAGCGCGCTGCTGGTGACCGGTTTCGGTATCAAGGATTCCATCGCCGATGTGGCCTCAAAGCAGTTTCAGGAGATTCAGACCGTGGATATCTCTATCGGGCTGAAAGAGTCGGCAGACGAGGAGCTGGAATCTGCCCTGGGAGAGCTGGGGGCATTGGGGGCTGGCGAATATACCTTTGTCATGGAGAAAAATATGGATTTGGTGGCAGACAAAGGAGTCAAATCCGTGTGTCTGGTGGCGGGCACCCGGGAGGGAACGGCGCCTTTTTGGAATTTCCGCACTTCCGGAGGTGAGGAGATTCCTTATCCGGAGACGGGAGAGGCAGTTATTTCCAATCGTCTGGCGGAGGATTATCATGTGGAAATCGGTGATATGATAACATTGCGGGACGAAAACCTGAGCACGGTGACGGCTGTAGTATCCGGTATCTATGTAAATTATATCGATCATTACGTGCATGTGTCCGAGGACACCTGGAGAGAAATGACCGGGGAGGAACCTGAGCGGAAGACTGTGTACCTGAACCTGAGCGAAGGGGAGGATGAGTCGGTTCAGAGAGATTTGCTTTATGCGCTTTCCGCGGAGTTGATGAAGCTGGATATGGTGGCAAATGTGACGTTGAACCAGGATTTTATGGACAGAATCGGCAATATGCTGGCCAGCCTGGATATCATCGTGGTGGTGGTGATCTTCTGTGCGGCGGGACTGGCGTTTATCGTTCTTTACAACCTGACCAACATCAATATTACGGAGCGGATCCGGGAGATCGCAACCATCAAGGTCCTGGGATTTTATAGGCGGGAGACGTCTGCTTATGTATTTCGGGAGAATATCATCCTTACCGTGTTCGGCATGGCTGTGGGTATGGGATTGGGATGTCTTTTGCACTGGTTTGTCATGAATGAAATCAAAGTAGATTTGATCTCCTTTGACATTTATGTGAAACCGGTGAGCTATTTATACAGCGGGCTTTTGACGCTGGGTTTCGGCTGGTGTGTGAATATAGCCATGAGCGGTAAGCTTGAGGGGATCAGCATGACGGAATCCCTGAAGAGCGTAGATTAGCGAAAGGATAACAAGAAAGATGAGATTTGATATGCATTGCCATACAAAGGAAGGCTCACTGGACGGGAAGGTGCCCATTGAGGAATTTGCCGCCGCTTTAAGGGAAAAGGGATTTGACGGAATGCTTGTAAGCGATCATGATTCCTATAAGGGATACCGGGTCTGGAAAAAGGTGCGGGAGGAGGGCCGCGACAAGGGCTTTCTGGTGCTGAAGGGCGTGGAATATGATACCATCGATGCGGGTCATATTCTGGTGATTATGCCGGAGGGAGTGAAGCTGAAGATTTTGGAATTACGGGGGCTGCCGGTGCAGTTCCTCATCGATATCGTCCATAAAAACGGCGGGATACTGGGGCCCGCCCATCCCTGCGGGGAGAAATATTTAAGCATCACCAATACCAGAAAGCATCGCAATCAGCTGGCGGTGATGGATAAATTTGACTTTCTGGAAGGCTTTAACGCCTGCGAGTCGCCGGAGAGCAACGCAGGGGCAATGGCCATTGCGGAAATGTACGGAAAACCCGCCTTCGGAGGAAGCGATGCCCACAAGGAAGACTGCATCGGTCTGGCATATACGGAATTCCGTGAAAATATTACTTGTGAATCGGACTTGATCCGGCTGATAAAAGAGAAGGGAACGAAGGCCTGTGTCTGCGGCGGGGAATATTATGAGAAGACCACAAAGCAGAAGATCGGCAAGGCGAATAATTTGCTGGTGGACGGTTTCTGGTTTTACAACCGCGTGGCCAGCATGGCGCGCCACAGGAAACGTATCCAGGAGCTGCGCAAGTATTATATTCGTGTAAAATAGCGGGGCATGTTACAGAATTATTGCAATTTAAGGCTTTATTTTTCTGTAATTCATAAAATCTTAAGGTGCATTTTGGCAAGAGTGTGATATACTCAATATGTGGCATTCCCAAGCTGCATATTGAGTATATTTCCATGCCGCATTTCCAGGCGGCATGGAATGAAATCTAGGAAGGATTGTGGTATAAAATGCAAAGAGAAATTAAGATGAAGTTTAAGAGATTTACATGGCGCCGGGGGATGGCCCTGATGCTTGCGGCCGTGATGGTATTTTCACTGGCCGCCTGCGGGAGCTCCGGGAATTCCGGCGATGCCCGGCAGGCGAAGGAATGGGCCTATGTGCCGGAATTTATCACGATGGATGAGGAAAATACGAACTATTATGAAATGCAGATCGTAGGCGAGAATCTGTACTATCTGTCCTATGATTGGGATGAAGAGACAGGGGAGAGTTCTCAGAGCATCTGTAAGTATTCTCTGGCGGATCGGAAGATGACCTCCGTCCCGATTGAATGGGCGGAAATTGTCGGAGACCAGAATATTAACAGATACTATTTTCTGGAAGACGGCAGTATGTATGCCGTTGTGTATTGTTATAGCGAGGATTACAGCGAATCCACCCAGTTCCTGTCCAAATTCGACGCGGAAGGGAAGCAGATCTTTTCGCAGGATATCACAGATCTGGCCGCAGATTCCTATCTGGATACCATGATGGTGGACGGAGAGGGAAGGATTTATATCGCCGGAGACGGCAAGGTATGGCTGTTCGATGCGGAGGGGAATAATAAAGGTTCCGTGTCTGTGGATAACGGCGGAAATACCTGGATCGATGCCCTTATATGCGGCAAGGACGGCAAGGTATACCTGAGCTACAGCTCCTATGACGGCAACGCAAGCCGTTATACTCTGTGTGAGGTGGATTTCGACGGCAAAAAGACAGGTAAATCTTATGAGGATGTTCCCAGAAGCAATTCCATGACAGCAGGCGTGGATTACGATTTCCTGATTAACGACGGCAATTCCCTGTACGGGTATAATCTGGGCCAGAAGGAAAAGGAGTATATGTTCGACTGGCTGGACAGCGATATCAACGGAAACTCCGTGCGGAAATTCGGCCAGATGGAGGACGGCAAGGTTATCGCGGTAGTAGAGGACTGGGAGAACAATGACAACGGCGTCGCCCTGCTGACAAAGAAGAAGGCGGAGGAGGTGCCCCAGAAGGAGACCATTCTCATCGCTACTTTGGGAGGCTCCTACGATCTGCAGTCCAAGGCGGTCAAGTTTAACAAGGCCAATACCAAGTACCATATTTCCATCAAGGAATATGTGAACTATGACAATTATGATGAGAACACCTGGCCGGATGCGCTGAACAATCTGAACAATGACATCACTTCTGCAAACTGTCCGGATATGATCGATCTGTCCAGCCTGAAGGTCAGCCAGCTGGTGGCCAAGGGCGTTTTAGAAGACCTGAATCCCTATCTGGAGAAGAGCGGCAAGCTCAACAGGGAGGATTTCGTGGAAAATATCCTGAACGCCTATACATATGACGGCGTGCTGGTGAGCATTCCCGCTTACTTTAACATGCAGACCGTAATCGGCGCCACATCCATGGTGGGCAGCGAGAGCGGCTGGACTCTGGCGGAATTGATCGCTTTTTCCAATGAGCATCCCGGCGCAGAGCTTTTTGACAGGGTTTCCAAACAGGCTATTCTGCAGGCGGCCATGATGTTTAATGAGGATTCGTTTATCGACTGGAATACGGGAGAGTGCAGCTTTGATTCTGACGCGTTTAAGAATATATTGGAATTTGTGAATAAGTTCCCGGACGAAGTGGAGTGGGAAGAGGGGATGGATTCCGAACCTACCAGGATTCAGAACGGAGAGGTTCTCTTGACCCAGGCCTATATTTACGATTTTGACCAGCTTCAAATGTATGACGAGATTTTCAAAGGCGACTATACCTGTATCGGATTCCCCACGGTGGACGGCACGGGCGGTCATGCTCTGACCACGGGAGAAGCCTATGGCATTGCCACCAAGTCTGAACATAAGGAGGGCGCATGGGAATTTCTGGAGAGTATCCTTACGGAAGAGGACAACGGACGCTACTGGAGCGGTTTCCCTACGATGAAATCCCGGCTGGAGGATATGGCGAAAAAGGCTACGGAGCCGGAGTATGTCACCGATGAGAACGGGGAGATCATGAAGGATGAAAACGGAGAGCCTATTACCACCCAGGGGGGATCTTCTATCGGATATGAGGACGGCTGGAGCTACACCTACCGTCTGACCACTCAGGAGGAAGTAGACAGGGTGATGGAACTGATGAACAATGCCAGGCCCGTATCCTACAATATGAACGACGAGGTATCCAAGATCATCAATGAGGAGGCGGAAGGCTACTTCAAGGGCCAGAAGTCCGTGGACGAAGTGGCGGGCATCATCCAGAACCGTGTGAAGATCTATGTGGGTGAGACCAAGTAAGCTGTTCGGGCTTCAAAAAATACATCTGGAATGAGGATGAAAATGGGTAAAAAGCGAAAAGAAAGGCGCGGGAAAGCGCCTGTACCGGAGAATTACATCAAAACTACCCGGAGAACCCGCAGATTGAAGATCAGCTCGGGAGCGTTTATCGCTCCCAGCTTTCTGGGGGTGATGTTGTTTTTTATACTTCCTTTTATGGTGGTTATCTATTATTCGCTGATAGACAATCCCATCAGCGCGAATTTTGTATTTTTGGATAATTTCAGCAGTATAATCGGAAATACTTCTTTCCGCACGGCAGTGCGCAATACCTTCACCTTCGCTGCGGTGGCAGTACCTCTCGCGGTAGTTCTCTCCCTGCTTCTGGCCATTGTGCTGGAGGCGAAGCTGCCTTTCCGGAGTCAGTTCAGGACCTTTTTCCTGAGCCCCATGATGGTGCCTGTGGCCTCCGTCGTGCTGATCTGGCAGGTGCTGTTCCACTACAACGGCGCAATCAATGAAGTGCTTGTGAAGCTGGGCGGGAACAAGATTGACTGGATGAAATCGGATCTTGCTTTGATCGTTGTGGTGATTCTGTTTCTCTGGAAGAATCTGGGCTATAATATGATACTGTTTATGGCGGCGCTGGCCAGTATTCCCAAGGATATATTGGAAGTGGCCAGGCTGGAGAGCGCTACGCCTCTGCAGACTTTCTTCCATATTAAGATAAGATATCTGTCGTCATCCCTGCTCTTTGTGACGATTATGTCCCTGATCAGCTCCTTCAAGATATTCAGGGAAGTATATCTGCTGACAGGGGACTATCCATATGATTCCATTTATACGCTGCAACATTTCATGAACAATAAATTCAGGTCACTGGATTATCAGACCCTGTCGGCGGCGGCGATATTGATGTCCCTGGTAATGATCGTGATCATCGGAATTCTGTTCATTGCGGAGAATCATTTCGGAAAGGATGTGGAGGGATGAAGAAGAGGGAACAGCCGGCACAGTGGGAGGATCTGGCGGCCAGAGACCGCGAAGCCGCAAAGAGGAGGAAGCGGGTGCAGACAGCCAAGATCGGGCTGGCCACTTTGGTGGCGGCATTTTTTGCCATCCTGTTTTTGATGCCCATTGTGCTGACGATAACCAATTCCTTTATGGCGGCATCCGAAATATCGGCAAACTACGGTTCCGTTTTTGCCACCGATGCCAACGGCGGGAAGGTGTACATAGCAGAGAGAGTGAACCTGAAATTTATTCCTGATATGGTTTCTTTCAGCCAGTATAATACGGTGCTGTTCAAGAGTCCGGAGTATCTGCTGAAATTCTGGAATTCCGTGATTTTGGTAGCGCCCATCGTGATATTCCAGCTGATTATCGCCTCTCTGGCATCCTACGGGTTTGCCAGATACCGGGGAAGGATTCGGGAGATTATCTTTTTCATGTATATTATATTGATGCTGATGCCCTATCAGGTGACTTTGGTGCCAAACTATCTGGTCAGCGACTGGTTTAACCTGTTGGATACCAATTGGGCCATCTGGCTGCCGGGTATCATGTCGCCCTTTGCAGTGTTCCTGCTGACCAAATTCATGCGCAGGATTCCGGAATCCGTGATGGAGGCTGCACAGATAGACGGAGCGGGAGAATGGCAGATTTACAGGAGAATTTGTCTGCCTCTGTGTAAAGGGGCAATCTGTTCCGCGGCCATTCTGGTATTTATAGACTATTGGAATATGGTGGAGCAGCCGTTGATCCTGCTTACCGATGCGGAGACCCATCCTTTATCGGTATTCCTGAGCAAGATCAACGCGGGAGAGATCGGACTGGCTTTTGCAGTGGCAACCATCTACATGGTACCCAGCCTGCTGATATTCCTGTATGGGGAAGAATACCTGGTGGACGGTATTACCTACCAGGGCGGTATCAAAGGATAAGAAGAATTTCTAAGCGGCTAAAAGACACCCGCTAAGAAATTCTACGGTTCGCAGGCGAACCTTTCTTATCCGGAAGAACGCATGGGCGGTATTCCTTCGAAATACGAAGTTTTGCAGCTAATACGCACGAACGAATATAGATTGAGGAGAGGTATAGCGATGAACGAGAACGGAAAGAAGAAAAGGGAATGGGTGAAGACGGCAGCGATCATATTTCTGTCCGTGATGCTGGTACTCACCTTTTTCTCCAACACAATCATGAACTATTCCCTGCCGGAGGTGGCGACGCAGTATGTACAGTCGGGCACCATCACGGCCAAGATTCGCGGGTCAGGTCTTGTGGAAAGCGGAGATCCTTATAATGTGGAAGTGAAGGAGTCCCGGAAGATAGCCAGCGTGGCCGTGAAAGTGGGAGATACGGTAGAGAAGGACGCAGTGTTGATTTACCTGGAGGATGAGGAGAGTGAAGAACTGAAGGCGGCCAGAGAGGAATTGGAGAAAGCTCAGGCCGAATTCCGTACCACCCTGCTTTCCACGGAGATTACTTCTGCCGATATTCAGGCGGCGGATACGGGCATTTCCACGGATTCTTACCGTCAGCAGATCACGGCGGCCCAGAATGCGGTGACCGGAGCGGAGAATGCGGTCACGGCGGCGAAGAATGAGGTGACGGCAGCCCAGAAGAATGTGGATGAACTGCAGAGCCAGTATGAGGCAATCGGCAATCAAATCTCCCTGACACCGGAAAACAATGCGGATGTATCGGCGGAGACAAAGGCGCGGGACGAGGCGAAGGCTGCGTGGGATGAGGCGAAGCGTGTGGAATCGGATGCGAAAAACGATCTCACGGCGAAACAGAACGTGGTGTCCAATTTACAGGATCAGATTAAGCTGCTGGAAGAGCAGATTGAAAGATTGCTTCCGCAGCCGACGACGCCTCCTACGAGTGAAAAGCCTTCAGGAGATGCCTCAGGAGATGGGGACAATCAGGCTTCATCCGAAACTCCGGATACTTCGGAAGCGGACAATGGGGGGGATTCTTCTGCAGAGGACATGGATAACAGAGCTGCTGCTTCATCTGTATCGGAACCGGATGAAGGGACACAGACTCCTTCTGTGCCAGAACAAAATGACCCTACCCCGGCTCCCCAGGCGGAGCAGCCAGGCGAATCGGCTCCGGCCTCTGAAACAGAGCAGCCGGAGGAAAGCGCAGGTAGCTTGAATGAGGTAAGCGAGGATATAGGCGCTGCGGTTCAGGCCGAAGTGGATAAGCTGGAAGAAGAGAAAGATAAGCTGGAAGAACAGCTGATTGCCGCAAAGGAAGCGGAAATTAACGCCCAGGCAGTATACAATAACGCCAGTCTGGAAGCGACCAGAAGGGAAGAGGTCTACAACCGTGCGGAGCAGGCATTGGAAGACAAGAAAAACAGCGGAACCACGGAAGGCATTATCAATAATCTGAAGAATCAGCAGAATGCTGTAAACGGACAGTTGTCCGAGGCCAGGAAGGTACTTGCCGAAAAACAGGCTAACCTGACGGATAAAGAGACTGCGCTTGCAGACAGAGAGAAGGATCTCACGGAGCTGGCTGCCAGGATCGGCAAGGTATCCGGTTTGGAGACTGCCCAGGAGGCTGTGGACAGAGCGCAGGAAAAGGTGGATGAGCTGACCGAAAAATCCGTCAACGCCACTATCACGGCTCCCATTGCAGGTACCATTACGGCCCTGAACGCGACTGCAGGGAAGAATACCGATGCCAGCACTCCCGTGGCGGTCATGCAGCCGGAGGGGAAAGGCTATAATATGAGTTTTTCTGTGACAAACGAGCAGGCCAAGAGATTGTCTGTAGGAGATGTGGCAGATCTGGTAAATGCCTGGCGGTATGATGATCTGACGGTGACTCTGGCCAATATTAAGCCGGATCCCAATGATCCCGGCCAGAAAAAACTGTTGACTTTTGACGTTTCCGGAAACGTGACGGCCGGCCAGACCTTGAATGTGTCTGTGGGCCAGAAGAGCTCTAATTATGACTATATTGTGCCCAACAGTGCCATCCGGGAGGACAATAACGGCAAGTTCATCCTGATCGTGGAGTCCAAGCCGGGACCTTTGAGCACACGTTATATTGCCAGCCGTGTGGATGTGGAGGTGCTGGCAAGTGACGACACCCAGTCTGCAATCAGCGGGGCGCTTTACGGCTATGAGTTCGTGATCACCCCCTCCACCAAGCCTGTGGAGGCAGGAAAGCTGGTAAGGCTGGCAAACAACTGACCTTGGCCAGACGGAAATGAGGTAGTTTGATGAAAAAAATAGTATTGGGAATAAGCGGAGGGATATCCTTTGTAGTGTTCCTGATCCTGCTTGTGGCGGCGAACCGTCTGGGAGGCAGTCAGCCGGACCAGACGATGGCCGGACGGTGGAGCAGCGAGGGGGATGTGTCTCAAATCAGCTGTTTCTTCTCTGTGAATGCCAGGATCACCGAGGACAGACTCATAGAGTTTGAGCATGGTGTGGATCAGGCGCTGACAGAGGCATCCGTGATTCCGAATTCGGAGAATCCCGGTGCAAGACTGTGGGCCGATGCCTAC
>OFHM01001327.1_pt1 | contig 16513 bp, 19 predicted proteins | sample 1521311 | NCBI WGS metagenome assembly OFHM01 (sample SAMEA3504083, study PRJEB24116) | mouse gut metagenome | biome: mouse gut; feature: mouse-associated habitat; material: faeces | place: Denmark | collected 2011 | reverse complement strand
ATGCTGTCAAAATCATTCATAGGCTCTCGCCCTCCTTGCACGAATAGTCAGATATGCCGCCCTTGCCCTTTCGCTTGTCCTCCTTGGCCCAGCGGCGAATGGTGGCGGCGTGGCTCTTGTAGGTCTTGCCGGTGGAGGCCATGTATTCAGACAATCTTTCGATGTACTCCTGCCAGACGGTGGGGAAGTCGGCCTGCAACTCGGCAACCTCCGCCTCGGTCAGAAAAACATTCTCATAGCGGCCTCGCGCTGGCGGGCGCTCACTCACTCCACTCAAGTTACTATTTCTCAAGTTATTATTACTCATGTTATTAGGGGACAGTTTTCTGTCCGTCATAGGGACAGCTTTTTGTCCATCAGTGGGACAAGTTTCTTTCCCTCTATGGGACAATTTTTTGTCCGTCAGTAGGACAATATCTTGTCCATCTGGTATCTTCACATAGATGCGATTAGGCTGGGAAAATCCTTGCCGCCTGCGCTCAATCAGCCCAACCGTTTCCAGTTCGGTCAATGCGTTCTTGACGGTCATAGGGCTGCGGTCAACCGCATTGGCGATTTTGCAGACGGGAAAGACGATGTAGATTTGCCCCTCATCGTCCTGCCAGCCATTGGCAAGGGAGAGGTTCGCCCTGTCCAGCAGAACAGCGTACAGCAGCTTGGCAAACTGCGTCAAGTCCGCCTCCATCAGAAAGCACGGTATTTGAATGAGTGAACAAATCATGAACAGAGTGCGCAACGGAGGATATTATCTAAGAAAGATTCATCAAGCAAGCATTGGAATTGCTTGTCGGAAAAGCTGCCTTTTAACGAGGTATCACTCTTTAGAAGGTTAAAGGCCCAGTGGCGCAGGACATTGAGGTTTTCGGCAGAATGATCCGCTCTAGCTCTGCTCTCATCCTCGCGGAGTTGCATATCCAAAACCCAGTGAAGACCGTTTTCAATGGACCAGTGACTACGTTTTGCATCCAGTAATTGCTGAGCAGTCATGCCTTTACAACTGTAGATAAAATAATGGGCCTGTTTGGAAATCTTCCCTTTTTCTTCCACTTTGCTAAAAATAGCTCCAATTCCGCTTAAATTCTTCCATTTTTCTCGCCCGTCTAACCACCCGATATCCTCGCAGATATAGCACGTCCTGCTTTCATAGCGTCCATGGCCTTGGCTATAGCTGGACGCGCAGCACGCCTCTGGCAGCCCTGCGGATTCTTTTCTGTATTCCTCAAAATAGAGCGCCACATCCCGGCACAACGTCCGTTGGTTATCCTTTAACGCCAGAATATAGTCCGCTCCCCGCTCTATTATCTTCTCTGCGATTTCGCTTTGTGTACCCATTGCGTCTATTGTCACGATACACCCTTCTATCTCCAGCATTTCCAGTAGTTTCGGGATCGCCGTGATTTCATTGCTCTTTTCTTCACACGCCAGCTGTCCCAGTACTAAACCACATTCTGCCGAAAACGCACTTACCACATGCAACGGCTTTTTCTTCCCATCCTTCGTCCGCCGCGCCTGCTTTCCATCCACTGCTACTACCCCTGTCAAATGCTCAACCACATTCCCCATCCACTCAATAAATACTTTATGTAGCTGCTGTGTATCAATCGTCTTAATCACGTTTCGGAATGTACACGCATCTGGCACCCCATTCTCTAATTTTATATGCTTTTTCAGCCATTCCTCTTTACTTTTCCCGAATAACTCTACTTTTGTATAGGATGTTGCCCCACATATCACGGCTACCAGCATGATAAACAACACCTCTTCCAGTGGATACCACACACTCCGTTCTCGCCGTGTATCCTCTATCCCTTCCAGTACTTCCATCAAACTGAGTTTCTTCATCTCTTTGCCCTCCTCCTCTTTGAAACCCAGTTTATCACCTTTTTCTTCTCCTGTCTTCCTTTGTTCATATTTTCTTTACTCATTCAATTACCGTGGGAGCAGTTCATCATGTCCTTGACATCCGACCACGGCGGTGTTACTCGGGCATACGCTCGGCAAAGTAGATGGCCATCTGGTCGTGGATCAGGCTCCAGTCCTGCCGCCGTCCAGTCCACTTTTTCGTAATATCCATCATGGCCAAATACAGCATTTTCAGTAGGCTGTCATCGGTAGGAAACACCGATTTGGCCTTGGTCACCTTGCGCAGCTGGCGGTTAAAGCCCTCAATGGCATTGGTGGTGTAGATCAGCCTGCGCACCTCCTGGGGATACTTGAAGTAGGTGCTGAGATTGGCCCAGTTGGCCCGCCAGGATTGGGAGATTTTCGGGTATTTCTTGTCCCAGCGCTCCTCAAAAGCGTCCAGGGCATCCAAGGCGGCCTGCTCATCTACGGCTGCATAGACCGCCTTCAGATCGGCCATAAGAGCCTTTAGGTCCTTGTAGGACACATACTTGCTGGAATTACGCAGCTGGTGGATGATGCAGTTCTGGATTTCGGTTTGAGGAAAGGTTGCGTGGATGGCTGCATCAAATCCTGTCAAATTGTCTGTGCAGGCAATGAAAATATCCTCTATGCCCCGGTTTTTTAAGCTGTTGAGTACAGTCGCCCAGAATTTAGCGCTCTCATTTTCACCAACCCACATGCCCAGGACATCTTTCCTTCCGTCCAGGTTGACTCCAATCGCGATATACACTGCTTTCTTCACGATCTGCCCTTCGCTGCGGACATGGTAGTGGATGGCATCCAGAAATACCATAGCGTAAATGGATTCCAGGGGGCGCTGCTGCCATTCACGAACCACAGGCAGGATCTTGTCCGTGATCCGGCTGACCGTGCTGTCCGAGACGGAAATGCCGTAAATCTCTTGAATGTGTGTTTCAATGTCCCCTGTCGTCATCCCCTTGGCGTACATGGACAGGATTTTCTCTTCAATGTCTTGGCTAATGCTGGTTTGCTTCTTCTTCAGTACCTGAGGTTCAAATTCACCCTTGCGGTCTCGGGGAACCGACACGTCCACCTCGCCGAAACTGGTACGCAGTCTCTTGCTGCTGTGCCCGTTGCGGCTGTTATCTGTGTCCTTGTTCTTGTAGTCGTATTTGCTGTAGCCCAGCTCCTCATCCAGCTCCGTCTCCAGGCCGGTTTCCAGGAACTCGGCAATGGTTTCCTTAAACAGGTTCTGGATGTCATCCATGCTGTCGATGTTTGCCATCTGCAGCAGCTCACGGATTTTTTCTCGACGTGCATTTTCTTCCGGGGTACGGTTCTTTCTGGCCATATGTAATTCCTCCTGTGTGGTGCTTCTATTCTACACCACACAGGAGGTTTACACAAACTTTGGGATGTTCTCCGCTACTTGCTACCGCTATGTTTCCATGCCTCAAACATCAAACGGTTTGTATATCTTGAATCTGTTGCGGTCTGCTTCAATGACCCCTTGCCGACGCAGTTTTCCGATTTCCGCCGACAACCCACTGCGCTCTACTTCCAGATAATCTGCCAACTCCTGGCGATCATATGGTATTTCAAATTCCAGACTGCCAAATTGTTTAGCTTGAAGCATCAGATACGCCATCAGCTTTTCATGTGTCGTGCGCTTGGATGTGACCTCGATTTTTTGGTGAAGCACCAAATTCTTTGCCGCAACAATTTGAAGAAGATTGTCAATCATCTGTTGATGGAATTGACAAGCATTACTGCATGAATGACTAATTTTCAAACAGTCAATCAGCATAACCTCCGCAGCCTCCGATGCCAGCACAGAAACTGGGACTACCTCTACTCCTGCACAAGCGAAGGATTCCCCAAATAATTCACCAGGAACAAGGTTGGCAATCATGCTTCGATTACCAAAGAAATCCGTCCGAACAATTTGGAAACTGCCCGTTAGGACAATTCCCACATATTTTGCTGGTTCACTTTCATTCATCACGGCTTCTCCCTTTTCAAAGGAAAATACCCTGGCGTTGAGGCAACGTAGAGCCTTGGTCAGTTCCCAATGCGCAATATCCCGAAACAGCGGACACATGCACAATACTTCAAAATATTTTTCCACAGATTTGTCCCCTCTGTTGAAATTTCAACATACATCTAGAGTCAATTGTAATATGATAAGTCCAGAAAGTCAACGAAAGAAATCAGACTTTTTAAGGGAGGAAATACATGAAGCCGAAAATCAAAATTACACTCATCGAAAAGAAAGGAAAATGCAGTTGTCACCGGGGACATAAGGTCGGAGATTCCTTCGACTATGACACGGAGCGGGGGAAACTCTGCCCAATGGCACTGCACGTGGCCTTTCCGTATATCGACATATTGAGATATGGCGGTATGCCGCCTAAAGCAAAAAATGGCGAAGTCTGTTTCTGCTGTCCCGACATTGATGTGATCAACGTATTCAAGATTGAAATGGAGGAAACGGAATGATACGCAAAATTATCAAAATTGATGAAGAAAGGTGCAATGGGTGTGGTTCCTGTGTAGCGGCCTGTCATGAGGGCGCTATTGAGATGGTAGACGGTAAGGCGAGGCTCACTCGTGAGGACTACTGCGATGGTCTGGGTGACTGCCTGCCCGCCTGCCCCACGGAGGCGATCAGCTTTGAGATACGAGAAGCGCCCGCCTATGACCATGCGGCTGTGATGGCCGCTAAACAGAAGAGCGCGCCTCTGCCTTGCGGTTGTCCCGGAACAAACGCAAAGACGATTCACCGAGATTCTTACGTTGCCCCTGCCGCACAGACACCTGCCGCCAGCCAGCTGATCCAATGGCCGGTACAGATTAAGCTGGTGCCAGTGAACGCCCCATACTTTAGCGGTGCGAAGCTGCTCATTGCCGCAGACTGTACCGCCTATGCCTATGGCAATTTCCACGATATGTTCATCCGCGGCCATGTGACGCTCATCGGCTGCCCCAAGCTGGACGAGGGGGACTATGCTGAAAAGCTGACGCAAATCATTTCTGGAAATGACATCAAGAGCGTAACCATAGTACGAATGGAAGTTCCCTGTTGCGGCGGAATCGAAAACGCGGTCAAACAGGCCTTGCAGGAGAGCGGGAAGTTTATTCCGTGGAATGTGGTGACTATTTCTACGGACGGAAAAATTTTAGAATAATTACAAGGTGGAAACTGTGATGGAACAGAAAATGTTTTGCTTCCAGTGTGAACAGACAGCGGGATGCAAAGGCTGTACTGGAAATTCTGGCGTATGTGGTAAGCAGGCCGGTATTGCTGAAATGCAGGATCAGCTTACTGGGAAATTGATTGGCCTCGCAAGGACTATAGACGGAAATGAGCATCTGATTAGCCATGCCGCCAATCAGGTTGTGCGGGAAGGGTTGTTTGCGACAATTACGAATGTGAATTTTGACAAGGAGGCCCTTTCTGCTCTGCTCCGGCGTGTGGATGAGGTAAAGCGGCAGATTGTTCCTCTCTGCTATAAGTGTACCTCAGCCTGCGGGAAAAACGATGATTATACCATGGAGCATCTGTGGACTGCCGAGGAGGATATTCGCTCTCTGAAGTCGCTGATTCTGTTTGGCATCCGGGGTATGGCCGCCTATGCGTATCACGCCGCTGTCCTGGGCTATACGGACCCGGAAATAGACCACTTCTTTTATAAGGCCCTCTTTGCTGTCGGTATGGAGGACTGGGGGATGGATGAACTTCTCCCTATCGTCCTGGAAGTCGGAGCGGTTAATCTGAAATGCATGGAGCTGCTGGATAAGGCTAATACGGAAACCTATGGTAATCCCGTTCCAACAGAAGTGAGTTTGACTGTGGAGAAAGGGCCGTTTATTGTCATTTCCGGACATGATCTCTTTGATTTGAAACAACTCTTGGAGCAGACCAAGGACAAGGGCATCAATATTTATACCCACGGTGAAATGCTCCCGGCCCACGGATACCCTGAACTGAAAAAGTACCCCCATCTCAAAGGAAACTTTGGCACCGCATGGCAGAATCAGCAAAAGGAGTTTGCTTCTATTCCTGCCCCTATTCTCTTTACAACAAACTGCCTCATGCCGCCCAAAACAAGCTATGCGGACCGGGTATTTACTACGGAAGCTGTCGCCTATCCGGGACTGGTCCACATTGGGCCGGAAAAGGATTTCTCGCCGGTAATCGAAAAAGCCCTTGAATTAGGCGGATACCCTATGGCTATGCAGTTTACCGGCATCAATGGTGGAAAGACGGTCACAACTGGTTTTGGGCATCATACGATCCTGTCCGTTGTGGATAAAATAATCGAAGCGGTCAAAGCGGGAACGGTCGGACATTTCTTCCTGGTTGGCGGCTGCGATGGAGCAAGGCCGGGGCGCAACTACTATACTGAGTTTGTAAAGCAGACGCCTCCTGACAGCATCGTGCTTACTCTTGCCTGCGGCAAGTACCGATTTAATGATCTGGATCTTGGCACCGTTGCCGGACTTCCTCGCCTAATGGATATGGGACAGTGCAATGACGCATACAGCGCAATTCAAGTGGCTGTAGCCTTGGCAGAGGCTTTTGCGTGTGGTGTAAATGATCTTCCGCTGTCAATGGTTCTTTCCTGGTATGAGCAGAAAGCGGTGTGCATCCTGCTGACGCTTTTGCACCTGGGAATCAAAAATATCCGCTTGGGGCCTACACTTCCGGCGTTCCTGTCGCCCAACGTGTTGCAGTATCTGGCGGAGCATTATCACATTGCCCCGATCACAACCCCGGAGAGTGATTTGGAGGTACTGCTGAAATAATGCTGATTATAACCGCCGCCTCTCTGCATGAGTGGCGGCGGTTGTCCCTAAATGATAAAAAACAAAAAGTCAAGCCCTAATCTCACATTCCCCCCTTGGCAACAGCTTTAGAAGTAGGGCAAGGCCTGCGAAGAAATCGGGGTTTTTTAATGGAGAAATTCGGGGAGAAGAACCCCGATGTAAAAGTGTGATCTATCATCAGGAGGTTTAATTTATGAGATACGTTGTAAATGAAAACTGCATCGGCTGCGGGTTTTGTGCCGCGACCTGCCCTGACGTGTTCGTTATGACAGGCAACGGTGTGGCAAAAGCTGTCGAGACTGAAGTCGCTGTGGAGGGCACTGCCGCTGCGGAAGGAGCTATGGATAACTGCCCTGTGGGCGCTATTGAGAGGGAGAAAATATAACATGAACTGCATCAAAAATATCGAACAAGAGAAGGTACTGAAGCTGGTGGAAGAGATCACTGTGCAACCTGGACAGGTGGTCAGCAAGACGCTCGCGCAGAACAGCGCGGTCAGCGTGACCCTGTTCGCTTTTTCCAAGGGAGAGGAAATCAGCACCCATGACTCCACTGGTGACGCTTTTGTCCACGTGCTGGAGGGCGTCGGAAAATTCACGGTGGGCGGTATGGGGCATATCGTCCACCCCGGAGAGGTGTTGGTCATGCCCGCAAAAATTCCCCACGCTGTCTATGCCGTGGAGGATTTCAAGTGGATTTTGACTGTGATTTTTCCAAGCAAATAGACAAAGATGGGCGTTGTATGAAAGTCGCATTGTTTGACACAGCAGAAAGTCAAAGCATCAGCTTTTAAGAAGCACAGAAGAAAGCTCTGAACGCGGGGCGGTACGTCCGCCCTGCGTTTTCTATACCATCTTGCGCGGAATCTGTCGAGGAAATGCGTCTCACCGTGAGACGCATTTAACAAAAGCTGTCGTTTTTTATAACCTTTTAGGAAGTTTTGGGTGTTCCTGCGGATAATGAGCAAAAAGCAATTTCCAGGGATATTAAGGAGTAGAGGGACAAATTAGGAGTTTTGCTTATGAAAAGATTTGAACGATTTAACGAGATAATATTTGAATCCTACTGTATGAAATCTGTCCTCAACGCCATCAAAAAGGAACGAAATCGGAAAGACGCACGGGGAGAGGTGGAGCGGTCCCTGTCCACACTGACAGACGCGATGTTGTACGCCTTGTCAACAGAGGATGATGAGATGATTCAGGCAGAGAAGCCGCATCAAATTTTTTGCGTTCATGGAGGAAACATCCCTATTTATGATCCGAAGCTGTCCTGTGCTTTGTCCCACTTGATGCCCGCAGACCGGGAAATCGTGTTGCTTTACTTTTTCAGAGAGCTGACAGACGAAAAAATTGCGCCGCTGGTACATATGAGCCGTCCAACCGTTTCCAGACGGCGAAAAGCCGCTACGCGGCGGCTGCGCGAATTGATGGAGGACACATCATGAAATTAGTCCCTTTTGCCGTTATCCAAGAAGCCAAAAAATTTGACACCGAGGCTGTCGAATTTGTGTTCCGGCATTTTGCGGGCTTTATTGCCAGCAAATGCCAGAGGCACTACACGGACGAATACGGAAAAGAACGCTCCTATGTGGATGATGACCTCCGCTATCAGGCAGAAATCGCACTGTTCAGAGCTATCGCCGGTTTTCAATTCAGAGAACCGCCCGATGATTTTATATTATAATATTTCCGTTTGGCAGGAGTGCGCCGTGCGCGGCAGGACGCATCCCTGCGGGCCGGAAATGGCCTTACCACTACAACTGAATAGGGCAATCAGATACATTCTGTATGCGCGGAGCCGGGCGGCGGGTACGCAGGGAGACTCCCCCGTGAAAGGAGGCAGGACATCGGGAGGACGGAGCGAACAAGGCCAGCGCCGCAAAGCAGCTATGGCACAGCAGCGGGCCACGAACCGCATACAGGCATGATGATACTTGCGTCGGCTATGCGTCACAGCGTAGGACGCCCCGCCACGGGAATGGGGGGAGGCACGAAAAATCCTATGGAGCGGCTTTGCCAGCCGCCGTCTGAACCTGCCTTTGCTTTATATCGTGAACAACTGAATACAGCACCGCCCGACGGTGCGAAATTTGTCGATAATGCGTCTCACCGTGAGACGCATTTTTCATTGGAAATACGTCTCACGGTGGGACACATTTCACAAAGGAGTGTGCTTGACAAATGGCAAATGCAATCCGAACGGCACAGCCGGGAATAAAGACGGAGATTAAGATCGGCAATACGACCTACATAGTAGGCGGGTATTTTGCCCCCCAGGGTGTCACCGTTTCAGAAAAAATAAAGCGTTTACTTGACAAGGAAACCAAGCGGAAAAAGCAGTAAAAACTTGTCGAAAATTTGACGTTTTCCTTGACATTTAGTATAATATAAGTGTCACAAGGACAAGAAATGGTGACTGCCGGATTGGAGGCTATGATGAACAGGCAGTACAATAACCAGGGCGAAAAATGGACGGCCCTTTATGTCCGGCTCTCCCGCGATGATGACAGTTCAAATTGGTATACAGGTAAAAGTCTTTAGCCGACACCAGAGAATGGTGTCGTTTTTTGCTATTGAATCGCTCCAACAAACTTGTAGTAGATGGTGATGGTCTTTTCCTTGCCAATGCGATTACGTCCCATCCCCGGCGTTTCGTAGATCGTAATGCGGTCAATCAATTCGTTCAGCATGAACCGATCCAGTTCCTCAAAGCTGGTGTACTTCTTAATGAGTGCGGCAAAACGGTCAATATCGGACTTCGCATCCCGAACCTTTTCCAACGCCTTTTCCATATCCGAGATGGACGATCTAAGCCCAGCCCGTTCCGCATCGTAATCCGCAATAAACATGGAAAAGATATGATCCGGCAATTTGCCGTTCATATTGTCCTCATAGGCCCGTTTCAGTTTCACATCCAAATCGGCCAGCCGTTTCTTTGCGGATGTAAGGTCACGCTTCATCTTTGCTGCCTGTTTCTGCTCATCCGCGCATTTCAACTCCATCAGCTTTTTTGCGGCCTGCTCGCTGTCCTCACTGAACAACTTCGCATTGCGGCGAATGTCCTCTTGAATCACCTGATAGAAGATGTCATAATTGATATAGTGGCTGGAGCAAGCCAGTTTTCCAATGGCGTGATGCTTTCCACAGATAAAATAGGTGTACTTTCCGTTGCCGGTGGTGTGCTGTCTCATTGCTGTCCCGCAGGCTTCGCAGTAAAACAGGCCGGAAAACAAACGTGGTTCATCAAGGGGTTTGATAACCTTTTTCCGCGCCTGCATTTTCTTCTGCGCTTCATCAAAAAGTTCCCTTGTTACAATCGGTTCGTGCATATCGGGAACAACAATCCAGTCCTCCTTTGGAACCGGCTCGCGCTTCTTACTGCGGTAGGACGGCGTGTACTGCCGTCCTTGGACCATACACCCCACATACATTTCATTTTTCAAAATGGAGCGAAGATACGTCTGACACCAAAACCGTTTTCGCACAAATTCTCCATCTTTGGTAGGGTCGTGCTTGCGGAACCGTGTGTACTCGGCAGGAGACAGGATGCCCTCATCGTTGAGTACCGTGCAGATGCTTCGGGACCCCATCCCCGCCGCGCTCATTTCAAAGATACGCCGAACAATAGGTGCGGTTTCTTCATTGATAATCAGCTTGTGCTTATCGTCAGGATGCCGCAGGTAGCCGTAGGGGTCCAGCGCCCCCAGGTACTCCCCGCGCCGCGCTTTGGTGTGGAGCGTAGATTTGATTTTGGTGGAGATGTCTTTGGCATACATATCATTTAGGATATGCTTGAAGGGGGTAATGTCCATACTGCTGGTCTGGTTCAGCGTATCCACCCCATCATTTAGAGCGATGTAGCGGACGTGGCGCTCCGGGAAGTATATCTCCGTATACTGACCACACATGATGTAGTTGCGACCCAGGCGTGAGAGGTCCTTAGTAATGACCAGATTGATGCGCCCCTTTTCAATGTCCGCAATCATCCGCTGAAAGCCGGGGCGGTCAAAATTTGTGCCTGAAAATCCATCGTCTGAAAGTGTCAAGTAAGGACAGCAAAAAACTTTGACAAAAAATCATGTCTAAATCTGGTGAATACTGCTAAACTATGTGTCATTGACGCTTATTTCCTCTAATAAAGCGATTCAAAATATATTTAAACCGCTTATCATCAGGAGCATCGGCATTATTCGGCATCGCAGTCGTTCTGCTTTCGGCACTCATAGCTCTCATTGACATCCTCTTTGTCGGGGCACCAGAAAGGAGCATCGCACCGGCCCAACCAGTCGTTCCACTTTGGGCACATACAGCACAGGGGACCCATTCAGATACACACCTCCCCTGCGCCATTCAGAGCGTCATTCGCTTTCAGATAAACAGCCTGAGTTTTCCACTCGACCTCAATCTTCCCATTATCGTAGATCCGAACTGCCTGAACCAGTGTATCCAACAGCTCGCGTGTCAGCTGCATATCGTCAACGCTCTGTACCAGTTGAACAAAAGCATGATTTTCTGTTCCGCTATTGCCAGCGGCTATATTGTTCAGCGTTTCCAGCTCCTGACGAAGCTGCTGGATATTCCGCTGCCGCTCCGCACATACACGGTCATATTCCGCCCGGGAAATCAAGCCGCTATTCCACTTCACAAAGGCGTCCTTTTTTGCTGACCACTGCTTTTCAATTTTTTGTTCCAAGGCGGCGATCCGCTCTGAAAGCCCGTCGGTATCCTCAGTCGGCGCCGTTTGGCTGTCAGGGGTGGAAATCTGCTTGCGTATCTCCGCGAGAACATATGCGTTCAAATCTTTTTCTGTAATCCGAACCGCTTCACAGGATTCCATGAGCGGCCCCTGCGGGGCCTTGCACTTATAGTGGGATTGGGAGCTACGCTGATAGACCAGCCCCATACCGCATACACCGCAGAACACTTTCCGGGAAAACAATGCTCGGGGATGTTCTGTACGGTCTCTGATTTTCGGGGGGATTTTCCGAAAAAGCGTCTGCGCCTTTTGGAAGGTATCTTCGTCGATGATCGGCTCAAAGGCATTGGGGACAACGATCCACTCCTCTTTGGGGCGGGCTGTCTGCTCCGGTTTTCCGATTTGTGTCCGGGTGGTACGCAGGCTGATTAGCTTTCCGGTGTAGCGTTCATTTTGTAGAACAATACGGACTGCCGCCTCTGTCCAGGGGACATTCTCCCGCAGCTTGCTCCAGCTGGCACGCTTCACGCCCAGCTGACGCTTTCGCATGGACGGGGAAGGGATTTCCCGCTCATTCAGTTGGGCCGCGATATCGTCTCTGGAACAGCCTCCCAGCCACAGGTCGAAAATCGTCCGGACGACCTGGGCGGCTGGTGGGTCAATTTCCAGCCGGCGGCGGTTCTCGGTCCCCTTGACATAGCCATAGAAGGGATAGGCGGCGATGCACTCACCCCGGGCGGCATACTGCCGCTTTGCGGTCCGCACATTGGATGAAACATTTCGGCTGTACATCTCGTTCATCAGATTTCGGACACCGACATCCAGGTCGCCCGCCAACCCATACGGCCTGGTCTTGCTGTCCAGACCGTCGTTGACCGCGATGAAGCGCACCCGGAGCAGGGGGAAAATGCGTTCCAAATACTCGTTCATCTCAACGCTGTCCCGGCCAAACCGGGACAGATCCTTTACGATGATGCAATCAACCTCCCCCCGCTTCACCGCCGCAAAAAGCGCCTGCACGCCGGGCCGGTCAAAATTAGTCCCGGTGTGCCCGTCATCCAGAAATTCCAGGGCATACTGGCCTGACAGGTCGGGATGGGACGCGATGTAGTGGTCCAGCAGTGTGCGCTGATTGGCAACGCTGTTGCTCTCCAGCTTTTCCCCGGGCCGGCAGTCGTCGTCCTGGGCGGACAGCCGGATATACTTTCCAATCATGACGCGCTCGCCTCCCTTTCTTGCAGCTCATTCAGCAGAGCCGCCCGCTCATCCCGGTACTTGAATTGAATCTCGATCCGGTCATTGTCGTAAACTGTGATCCGCTCCACCAGGGCCCGCACCAGCTTGTCCGTCAGCTCCACCCGTCCGGTGTGTTTTCGGAACTCGGCCAGCCAGGGGTTGCGGTCGCTGAGCAGATGCTTTTCCCGGTGCTGTTCTTTCCGGAGCTGTGCAATTTTATCCTCCAGCACCTTGGCTTCCTGGGCGTATTTCCGCTTCATCCGGTTGTGGTCCTCTTTGCTCAGTATATCGGACAGCAAATCCCGCATCAGCCGTTCCCGGAGTATATCCAGATTGTCGCGCTCCGATATGGCCCGGGCCAGCTCCAAATCCACCACAGGAGTCCTTGTGCTCCGCCTCTTTTGGATCAGGGCCCCGGCATCCACCGCCAGGGCGGCCTCCTGGGCGATCAGCCGGCTCAGAACCGCTTTCAAGTCCTCCTCCGGGAGATATTTATAAGTGCAGCCGCTCTTTTCCAGCAGATTGGCGTAAGTGGGGCAGATATAGCGGTAAGCCACCTTTCTGCCCTTGCAGGTAACTGACTTATAGCGCACCATCGGATGGCCGCAGTCCCCGCAGAAAATCAGCCCTTGAAAGAGGTTGCCTTCGTTCCCCAGGTAATCGTACTTGCCCAGATTGGCCTTGTACTGTTCACGGTCAGCGTTCCTCTGTGCCTGCACCTGGTCAAAGGTTCCCTGGTCAATAATGGGCTCGTGGGTGTTCTCCACGACCGTCCACTCGGACGGCGGGAGTTTCCGGTCCGGCATCCCGGCATAGAGCTGAGAGCGCCGCCGGCCCTGTACCATGTGGCCCAGGTAGACGGAATTGCTCAAAATATTTTTTACCGTTTCCTGTCCCCAGGGCTTTGCTTTTCCGTCCGCAAACCGCTTATCCCGGCAAATGCCTTTCTGATAGCGGTAGCTCCCCGGGGAGAGGATACCCTCTGTGTTGAGCCAGCGCAGGATGGAGCGGACCGGTTCCCCCTCCGCCGCCCGGCGAAAGATTTCTTTTACGATGGGGGCTGTTTCCGGATCAATGACGATTCGGTGAACGTCCTGCGGGTCACGCAGGTAGCCGTAAGCGGCATACGCGCCGATAAACTCTCCCCGCCGCTGCTTCTCCCGCAGGACGCTCCCGGATTTCCGGGAGATGTCCATGGAATATTCCTCGTTGATCAGGTTCCGCAGGGCGATGTTCAGTGCGTCCCCGGCGTTGGCGGCGGTGCTGTCGTAGCGGTCGCCAATGGAGATAAACCGAACGTCCAGAAACGGGAAGACCCGTTCCAGGTAGTCCCCGGTCTCAATGGCGTTGCGGCCAAACCGGGAGAGATCCTTTACCACAATGCAGTTGATTTTTCCCGCCTGAATGTCGGCCATCATGCTCTGGAACCCTGAACGGTCAAAATTTGTCCCAGTCTCTCCGTTGTCATCGTACAGCCCGCAGAGCTTGAGGCTGGGCTGCCGGGAGATGTACTCGCTCAACAGGGCCTTTTGGTTGGACAACGCCTGGCTGTCCTTTCGGTCCCGGGTCTCCATGATGGACAGCCGGGCGTAGCCGCAGGCATTCCACACGACCGTTTTGGGTGTGGACTTCTCCACGGGCTGGGGTCTGCCCTCCAGCGTGGCCTGGATGGAGGTTTTCCGGCTCTTTCGCGCCATCTCAGACCGCCTCCTTCCAGGTGCCGTCCTGCTTGTGGAGGGACTGGAACTCCAGGGCCATCTCATATTCCTCCTGATAGCGGAACTTGATGTCAACCCGCCCGTCCTCATACACATACACCCGGTCGATCAGCTTGACCGCAACGCCCCGGCTCAGTTTATCCACCTGGCCGAACTGCTGAAAATAGGTGATCCACGGGCTGTCCGGTGAGCCGCTTTCCAGAATTGCGTCCAGCTGGGCCCGCTGGGCGGCAATCGCTGCCTCAACCTTTTGGCAGTCCTTTGAAAAAACACGCTTATAATACTGAAAATCCTCCAGGTCCACATCACCCGAGGCATAGCGCCGGTACAGCGCGTCTTTGTTCTCCTGGGCGGCTTCCAGCTCCTGGTACAGAGCGTCCATGCGCCGGTTCAACTTGGAGACCTCCAGCTTCTGCTCGGGCCGGCGGCGGATGGCCTCCAAGGACTGGCGCAGCTCTCCCACCGATTGGATGTGGAAATTGAGAATGAACAGCACCGCCCGCTCCAAATCGTCTGTACGGATGTTGTGGGTGGAGCATACATGGCTGTCGCCCTTATGCCCGGAGCAGATGTAGCATGGATAGGAATCCCTCTCGTTTGGCATTTTCTTACGGACCATGCTACTATGGCAGTCCCCGCAGTACAGCAGTCCGGCCAGGGAATATACATAGGTCTCGCCCGGAGCTGTGCGGGTGTCCAGCATGAGCAGGCGTGCGACCAAATCAAAATCCCCCTGGGATACGATGGGGTCGTGGGTGTCCTCCACCCTGATCCACTCCTCCGGCGGACGCTGGATTTCCTGTTTGATTTTATAATTGGGGGTGGTCCGCTTGGCCTGCTCCATAATGCCCAGATAGACCGGGCTGGTTAGGATACGCTTTACTGTCACAGCGGACCAGGCCGCCTTGGAATGGACCTTATAGCCGCTGCCATACTTGACTCCCTTGGCCTGTTTATACTCCATGGGTGATAGGATACCCAGTCGGTTGAGCCGGTCGGCGATCCCCTGATTGCTCATGCCGTCGATCTTCCAGGCGAAGATATCCCGCACCACGCAGGCCGCCTCATCGTCGATGACCAGGTGATTTTTGTCCTCCGGGTCCTTGCGGTAGCCGTAGGCGGCAAAGGAACCGATGAATTTTCCGTTGCGGCGGCGGATATCCAGATGGCTGCGAATTTTAATGGATGTATCCCGGCAGTAGTTGTCATTGAACAGATTTTTCACCGACACCAGCAGATGGTCGGAAGACCCCCAACTAATGCTGTCAACGTTGTCCAGGATTGCAATAAAACGGATGTTTTTTGATGGAAATTTCCGAAACAGATACCGATCCGTATCAATGCGCTCACGGCCGAAGCGGGACAGGTCTTTAACTACGATGCAGTTGATTTTCCCGTCCTCGATGGCCTGCATCATCTCCTGAAAGTGGGGCCGGTTGAAGTTGGTCCCGGTATAATTGTCGTCGTACCCCTCCATGCACAGCTCCAGCTCAGGGTGCCGGCCGATGTACTCATGGAGCAGGTCACGCTGGTTTTTGATGCTGTTGCTCTCATCCTTCTTCTGCCGAGCCTCCTCCTTGTCCTTTTTGGACAGCCGGCCGTAGGCATAGCAGCGGTACACATCTGATTTTTGGCATGAAAAAAACTCCATAAAAACAAACCTCCTAACCTGTTTCTGCGGCAAAAACGCCGCTCCGGTCAGAAAGTGTTTCCACAGAGCTGTTCTGGTTTGATCCACTGCCAGTATAGCAGACCCGCGGCAGATTGTCCAGCCCTAATTTCCAAACGGCGCGGCAAAGTCAGGTTTTTACGGTTACAGCGTTTCCAGGCAGTTCTCCAACAGCGTTTGCAGCCGGGCCTCCCCACCAAACGAGGTCTTGACCACCAGTTTTCCGCAGCGGAAGAAATAGGGGTTCCCGTTCATCTGCCGGAGCACGCTGGCCATCCGCTCCTCCCGGGGCAGCGAGGCGTCAACGTGGATGTCCGCGATGTCCGGAAGGGTGGCGGGGTCCACCTCACGCACATCCATTTCTTGCAGGGACTTCAAATCTTTCACTGTCATACCGCACTCCTCCTCCTGGACAAGGTATGAAAAAAGCGGCCTGTCTATGACAGCCGCTCCACAATGCAAACAGCTCTACCATCCTACAGACACAGGACAGTAG
>OFHM01001325.1_pt1 | contig 16520 bp, 12 predicted proteins | sample 1521311 | NCBI WGS metagenome assembly OFHM01 (sample SAMEA3504083, study PRJEB24116) | mouse gut metagenome | biome: mouse gut; feature: mouse-associated habitat; material: faeces | place: Denmark | collected 2011 | reverse complement strand
ATGTCCGTGGCTATTTTCGGTTCCATTATCAGCTTCTACACCGGTTTCCAGCAGGTGGATCCGGAAAAAATCACGCTGATTTACACATTGGGCGGAAGCAGACGGGATGCCTTCTCAAAGGTTGTCCTCCCAGGCTCCATCCCAATTCTGCTCAGTACGGCAAAGGTAAATATCGGGCTCGCCCTGGTGGGAGTCATTATCGGAGAATTTCTTGCCGCAAGACGGGGACTGGGATATCTGATCATCTACGGCTCCCAGGTATTCCAGCTGGATATGGTGATCACAAGCATTATTGTGCTTTGTATCATTGCACTGGGATTCTATAAATCCATCCAGATCATCGAACATCAGATCAAAATACGTTTTAAAATGTAATAACTCCGAAAACCGGCCTAAGTGCCGGTAATGCCGCACCCATGGCTCTTGATGCCAGGGTGCGGGAACTGCTTACGACTTCCTGCCATAGCCGGCGATCACTGCTACAGCCAGCATCACCAACATACAAATAGAATAATAATTTACAAAAGGGATCGATGCCGGGGCCACCGCAAATCCTTCCCCAAATTGAGCAGATTGCTGGGCCGGAATTACACAGTGTACTGTCCAGGGCGCAAGAAAACAGAATACGCAGCCTGTACAATCCAGCAGATTTGCGCGCCGATACCGGTTTACCCCCGCTTTTTCTCCAAGCTCATTTACCAGATCTCCAAGTGCAACGATTGCCACGGAAATAACACCTGTCACCATGCTGAGTATACCGGTTGACAATACAATAGCCGCCTCTGTACTGCGCTCATTCTTTGCAAAACGCGACAAAAATACCCCCACATCCTCAAAAAGACCGCTGCATTCTACCACACCCAGAAGAGCAAACACCGCAATCAGCATCGCAACTGTACCTGCCGTTCCCGTTATAGCCTCTATAATTGCACCTGACACGGAAAATCCGCCGGGAAATGAGATAAGGCTGTCCATTGTATAAATACCAAAAAGCAATCCGGCTGCGATTCCTGCTAAAATTCCCCATGACAGTGCCGTAATCAGATGCTTTTTCATCAGACACAGTACAATAATAACCACCGGCACCACCAGCATAGCCAGACTGACCGGATTTGCCGTACCATCGGCGGCTGAGGTTACTGCGCTTTTGTCCGTGGTTCCGGAAAACAGCAAAAACAAAATCAGCGCTCCCGCTGCCGCCGGCAGACTGTAACGCATTCTGGTCTTTACCACAGTACCCAATTCTGCATGCTGCGTTGCAGAGGATGCAATGGTCGTATCTGAAATAGGTCCCAGATTGTCACCAAACGCCGCCCCTGACACAATGGCTCCGATCATAAATTCCGGCGCTGCTCCCGCCATCACGCCTACCGGGAATAAAATCGGAATCACGACAAAATAGGTCCCCACCGAAGTTCCCGTTGCAAATGCCAGCAGGCAAGTGATAAGAAATGTCGCTGCCACAAAGAGCTTTCCGGTAAAGCCTGCCTCCACCACAAATACCGCGATTGTCTGTACTGCCCCGCTTGCTGAAATCAGCTTACCCGAGATCGCAGCCAGTATCACCGCCATCACGATTACGCCGAACATAGGTTTACTTAATCCATATACAAGCGCCTCTCCGTATGCCTTTTCATCTTTCACAAACAGAATACCTGTCACCAACGCTGCAAAAAAAGCCAGCACGTATCCGTTCACATTGGACTGGCTGAATGCCGCCCACAAAATCATCGCCGCGGCAACAATAAGCGGCGCCAATTTTCCGGCTTTCCCGAAACGAAATTCTATCTTTTTTACTTTTTGATCCATCTTTACACTCCTTGATCGTTTTTATCGGATACCTTTATTTTCCAAAAGTATAGCACAACTTGGATAAATATTCAAGTTTTTCGAACATACATTCTACACGTCTACTTTCCTCAAATTTTGCAGAAAAAGCTAAAAAGTTAAAATAAATAATTTTTTTAAAATAATAGTTGAAAAAATTTACAAAACCTTGTATAATAATATTTAGTTGCTCAGGGGATATACAGGATATTTTATTTTTACAAATTTTTCAGTATATAATTTGCTTCTGTGGCTCAGTTGGTAGAGCGATTGATTCGTAATCAATAGATCACGGGTTCGAGTCCCGTCAGAAGCTTGCATTGAAGTGTAGCGGAAACCCATAAAATGTGGGTTTCCGTTATTTTTATATTATAAAAGCCTGTCGCCAGATGGACATGAAATCAGCAACGTGCCTAAACACTATATCTGATAGAATAGCTTTCATACGTTCTCTAAGGTTATTTTATACCCTAGCACTATCTTTTAATAGTGATATAAAAAGACTGAATAAGTCACGCATTCCCTGTTGATATACAAGACGTTTTGCAATAGCTGTTGCAGTATTATTTGCAACGGAATTGGAAAACGGCTCATTCCAGTCTCAGAATCGTCTTCGTTCCAGTAAAACAGCATTCCCCCTGATACAATTCTGCCTCATAGAGATAAGCAAGAATTTCCATAATACGGGCATCCAGCTTATGATAAACTCTTATTATCTCCCATGGCAGACCGGAAACATACTCTCTTGGCCCCTCCGGCAGGGCGGCCAGTGCCGCTTCATATTTCCCCGGCTCCCCTGTCATCAAACCGAAATCAAGTGAAGCATAGGCATCCTTTTCTCCGTTTTCCGCAGTCCATTTTCCCAATACCTGTAAAAACATTTCCGCCGTCCGCACGCCGCTATACGGCACTGGCTCCTTCCAGTCTACCGCATTCCCCTCTTCCTCATGCACAACCACCCGGCGAAAGGATGCTTTCCCGAAAGAATCGTATTCCTTTACATAGGCAGCCTTCTCCCTTCGAAGGCCGCTTCCCGGCCTTTCTTTCAGGAGAATTCCCCTGGCAAACAAATGCTCCCACACTGTCTTTTGAATTCTAGCATATGGAGCCGGATAGTCTAATTGTTTTTCTATCTGTTTCACCGTATATCCCGAATCGGCCAAATGGCGAATGGCGCCTCCACAGGCCGCTTCAAACATAAAGTCGGATAATGCTTTCTGAAAATAACGGTTTTCTGCCATAAGCTGTCCCGCTTCCTCTCATATTCCTGCTATAAGCGTTTTTGCTGTTTATACTTGCGGCTAAAAGCATCTGCCGGTTAAAGCGGATTCTTCCATTGTCTTCTATTGTTAAAAATGAATGCGTCCACGAGCACCCGGCTTCTCAAAGGCGGCACGTCTTGCCGATTTCCCAGGCAGGATATAGGTTCTTCACGGTAAACTTTACAATGTTTTCTCCCTGGGTTCTATGCTTCGTCGCCTGGCTTACAGTCCAGATGCACGTCAAGCTGATTATATGCGATCTCAATTCCGTTTTCATCCAGTGTGAGCTTGCAGTTTTCCGTGACACGCCACTTTCCCTTCCAGAACTCCTCCTGCTTAAACCAGCATCTGACCCCTAACTGCACACTGGAATCTGCCAGTTCATTTACAAATACAATCATGTCCCGGTCTTTCAGAACCGCCTCATCCTCCGTCAGCACTCGGAGCAGGACTTCCTTTGCCTTCTTCAGATCCGCTTTGTAGGAAATTCCCACGGAAATGTCCATCCGGCGGGCTTCCTGGGTGGTGACATTGACCAAGCTGTTGTTGGCCAGATTGCCGTTGGGAAGGATGACGGTCTGGTTGTCCGGCGTCACCAGTTTCGTATAGAAAATCTGGATCTCCGTGACGGTTCCTTCCTTATCGGAATAGCCCTCTTTGATATAATCTCCAACCTTGAAGGGTTTCAGGGCCAGAATCAGCACGCCGCCCGCCAGGTTGGAGAGGCTTCCCTGAACCGCCAGTCCGATGGCCACGCCTGCTGACCCCAGTACAGCCACCACACTGGCCGCATCCAGTCCGAAAGAGGAAGCCAGAAAAGTCACAAGCAGCACATAAAGGGTGGCCTTGGTGAAGGAATCCGCAAACTGGATTACCCCCACCTCAGCATTTGCCCGGGTCATGGATTTTCTGATGATTTTCCGGATAAATTTTATCAGGTTTACACCGATGATAAAAAACACCACCGCAAGGAGAACGCGCAGTCCGAACTGGAAGGCCTTCTCCGGCAGCCGGTTGAGGAATTCCCTTATGACGCCCGGCTGCATTTTTTCCTCGATTTGTTCTATTGCTTTTTCCGCGGCTCCCTCTGCCGTCAGCCCGTATATTGTCACGTTCGTAGTCCTTTCTGCGCTTTTCCCGCCATCCGTGTCTTCCATGGTTTTACGCAGCTACGCAGCATGTTATGCCGTCCATGGGATTAGTCAAAATCCGTTCATGAAAGCCCCTTCATAAAATCCTATTCATGAAACAAATTCTAATGTTTATGCGTACCGTTTTCACATTTCATAGATTATCGCTCTATGCTGCCCCGTTTTTCTTACCGGAGCCTGCCTTCTTCCTGGCAGGAGTTTTCTTCTCCTGGCGCGGTGTTTCGGCAGCATTTTCATCCTGGTTCTCCGCCGTGGAGTTTTTGTCTTTAGGCCGGTTTTTGGGCGCGTTATTTTTGTCTTCAGCCTGGTCTTTTGCCGCAGCTTTTTTATCTTCAGCCCGGTTCTCTGTCACAGTCTTTTTGGTGGTACGAGTTTTTTCCGACACTGGCTTGTCATCCTTCAGCGCTTCCGCTGTCGCTTTATCCGTATCAGATGCCATATCTGTCCCTGCTGCGTCCCTGACAGCATCGGCCTTAGACTTCCTGGTTTTCTTTACCGTGTCAGCATCAGCTTTTGTGGCAGCCGCAGCGGCACTCACACTTTTTTCCGCCTTCTCCGCATCAGTTCCTGCCCTTTTTTCTGCCAAACTGTCTTCCTCGGCCCTGGCGGCGGCCTTTCCCCTCTTGCCGGCATCCTTCACGGCCTTTTTCGCCCTCTCTTCCGCGGCCCGTTCCTCTTTCTCCTTGGCAATTTCCGCTTCCGTATAAGGAATGAACTTCAGGATGCTCAGGGACAGGGGCGCCATCTTCACGGTGACGGAATAGGGCCTGTCGTCCCATTCCACCGGCTTGGCCCGCTTTACCCGGTTATTCACAATGCCGGCTCCGCCGTACTTTGCGCTGTCGGAATTGAAAATTTCCTTATATTTTCCCGCAAAAGGCGTCCCCGTGGTGATTTCCCGCTCCACTCCGGCGAAATTCGCCACCACCAGAAGCGCCTCATCCGCTTTCGTTCCCTTTCTCAGATAAGTCAGATAGCAGTCCTGGGCTGAAATATGGTTTACCCACTCAAACCCTTCCGGCACGTCGTCCTGCTCATACAGAGCGGGCAGTGTCCGGTAGAGATGGTTCAAATCCTTCATCAGCACGGAAATTCCCTTATGCTCCGGCACTTCCGCCAGGTTCCATTCTACGCTGCGGTCCTCGTTCCACTCGTCGAACTCGCCCAGATCCTGACCCATGAACAGGAGCTTTTTCCCCGGATGGGTCATCATGTATGCAAAGGTCAGCCTTAAGTTGGCGAATTTCTGCGCCCTGTCCCCGGGCATCTTGCCAATGAGGGATGCCTTGCCGTGCACAACCTCGTCATGGGAGAACACCAGGATAAATTTCTCGCTGTAGGCGTAGACCATGCTGAAGGTCAGCTCCCCGTGGCGGTGGCTCCTGAAATAGGGGTCATATTTGATATAATCCAGATAATCATTCATGAAGCCCATGTTCCACTTCAGGTCAAAGCCCAGTCCGTCGTCGTCCAGCTCTCCCGTAATCTTCGGGAAGGCAGTGCTCTCCTCCGCAATGGTCAGCACCCCGGGATTGCGCTTTTTCATAATGGAATTCAGATGCTTAATCAGCTCTATGGCCTCCAGGTTCTCCTTGCCGCCGTACATGTTGGCAACCCATTCGCCGTCCTTTTTACCGTAATCCAGATAAAGCATGCTCGCCACAGCGTCCATACGGATGCCGTCGGCATGATATTTTTCCACCCAGAACAGGGCATTTGCAATCAGGTAGTTGGACACCTGGGGCCTGCCGTAATTGTAGATCAATGTGCCCCAGTGAGGATGGCTCCCCTGCCTGGGATCTAGGTGCTCGTAAAGGCAGGTGCCGTCAAAGTTGGACAGTCCGTAGGTATCCCTGGGAAAATGGGCCGGAACCCAGTCCAGAATCACGCCGATGCCCGCCTTGTGAAGCTCGTTTACAAAATACATGAAATCCTCCGGAGAACCGTACCTGGCCGTGGGCGCATAATAGCCGATGACCTGGTAGCCCCAGGAACCGTCCAGGGGATGCTCCATCACTGGCATCAGCTCCACATGGGTATAGCCCATCTCCTTGATGTAGGGAATCAGCTTCGCAGCTATTTCACGGTAATTCGGATATGTTTCCTTGTTTTCCCGTATAATGGAGCCCAGGTACAGCTCGTAGATACTCATGGGCACATTTCCTGTCTGGAACGATTCCCTTCCCTTCAGAAATTTCTCATCCTCCCACCGGAACGAACCCAGGTCCGCAACCACGGAGGCGGTCTCCGGGCGCTTCTGGGCGGCATTTCCGTAAGGGTCTGCCTTCAGGTAAGTGAGGCCTCCCTTCAGCTTCAGCTCAAATTTGTAGATATCCCCCGGCTTTACATCCGGTATAAAAAGCTCAAAGATGCCGGAATCCCAGAGACGCCGCATCTGGTGAGCCCTTCCGTCCCAACTGTTGAAATCCCCCACCACACTGGCCCGCATCACATTGGGGGCCCACACCGCGAAATAAGTACCGGAAATCCCGTCGATAACCATGGGATGGGCTCCCAGTTTCTCATACACGGTATAGTGGATTCCATTCTTGAACTTCTCCGTGTCCTTCCGGGTGATCTGGGGTGCAAAACGGTAGGCCTCGCCCCTGGTATATTCTTTTCCGTCCCTTCCCCGGACCTGGTAATGGTAGGCCGGCAGACTGCTCTCTTTTCCGGACACAAAAGCCGCAAAGAAGCCGTCCTCGTCCGCCATTTCCATCTCCACGGTTCCGCCCTCTTCCTCAAATACGATGGAAGCCGCTTCCGCCCCCGGGAAATAGGCCTGCACCACTGTCTGCCGCCCGGATTTATGGGGGCCCAACAGCTCGTGGGGATTGTCGGATTCTGAATATACAATCTCCTCGATTCCCCGCCAGTTCATCAGTCCATACAGTTTTTTGTTCATGCTTTTTGTCCTTCCCTTCCTGTTAGTATTTCATATGAAAGTTGCCACTTTACCATCTTTTTTCACGGCTTCTTCCCCCTGCTTTTCATTGACTGAAACGTCTGCTGACCCAAACCCTTCAAAATGAGCATCGTTCGGGGAACTGCCGAATATATTCTGTCCGCTTCATATACCTGGTTCCAAAATCTTTGCCTGCCTCCTGTGTGCCGCATTCCATTATGGTAAGCCGCTCTTGCTTCCTATCATGTGCACTACTTTCAATCCAGGGCATGCAGGAACAGCCCGCTGCGCAGTTTGGGCTCAAACCAGGTGGATTTCGGCGGCATCAGCCTCCCCGCGTCCGCCACGGCGAAGAGCTCCGCCATGGAGGTGGGGTACATGGAAAACGCCACTGCCAGGCCTGTCCTGCTCTGCCCCGTACAATTGCATCCTTCTGCGCCGGAACCGTCCTGCTTTACCTGCCCATTCCCGGCGCTGTTTTCCGCCGTGGAAGCGTCCCGCTCCATCCGCACCCTGCGCTCCAGTTCCTTCAAGCCCCGGATACCGCCCACAAAATCAATACGCTTGTCCGTCTTGGGATCCTGTATGCCAAGAACGGGGCCAAGGAGGTGGTTCTGCAGCAGAGAGACATCCAGTCCGTCCACCGCATCCTCCGACAAAATGGCGGGCCTTGCCGTGAGACAGTACCATGCGCCGTCCAGGAACATGCCGAACTGCCCCTTCCGCCGGGGACGGTACGGCGCTTCCGGCGCGCTTTCCACCTGGAAAGCTTCGGAAACCTTCTCCAGAAACGCCTCTTTCCCATAACCGTTCAAATCGCGCACTACACGGTTGTAATCCATAATATGCAGTTCCTCGTCAGGAAACAGCACGGAGAGGAAATAGTTAAATTCCTCCTCCCCGGTGTAATCCGGTTTGGCCTTCCGGCGCATCAGTCCTACCTTTACCGCGGAGGCACAGCGGTGATGGCCGTCTGCAATATAGATGGAATCCATCTGCGCAAACCGCTGCCGAATGGCGGCAAACGCAGCCCCTTCTTCCATGGAATTCTCTTCTTCCATGGAATTCTTTTCTTCCATTATTACCCACACCTTGTGTCCGATGCCGTCCTCCGACACAAAGGCACAGGCCGGAGCCTCCCTCTTCACCGCGCCTATAATCTCACGAAGCGCCGGATCCGCCCGGTATGCCAGAAAAATAGGCCCCGTCTGCATATTGCACACATCCACATGGCGGATTCTGTCCTGTTCCTTGTCCGCCCGAGTATTTTCATGCTTTTTAATAATGTTATTCAGATAGTCATCTATGGAAGCGCAGGCTACGATCCCCGTCTGGCTCCTGCCGTTCATAGTGAGCTCATACAGATAATAACAGGGCTGTCCCTCTTTCACGAACCGTCCTTGGGCTATCTGCTGCAGCAGGAGAGAAGCCGCACGCCGGTACACTTCCTCCGCATAAGTGTCCACCTCCGGACCGAAGCCTGTCTCCGCGCGGTCTATGGCGAGAAAGGAATCGGGACTACGCCTGACCTCCTCCGCGGCCTCCTCCCTGTTATATACGTCATAGGGCAGAGCGGCGATTCTGCTTTCCAGTCCCGGTGCAGGGCGGTAAGCGGAAAATGGTCTGATATTTGCCATCTTTTCGTTCCTCTTTTCTTATCCTTTTTATCTTATCCTTTATATGTCCGCAATTCTGTACTGCTGAAATTTACTGATTCCTTTTACGGGCCTTTGCATCGGCAAACCTCCAAACCACATTGTCCACCCAGAAAGTGATGAAAAAATCAGCAATCTCCGCAATTCCGTTTACAATAAAATCAAACATGTCAGTCTCCTTTTTATTTGCCATACATCTATCACCGTTATTTTCCAGCAAACGTATCACCTTTATTTTCCGACAAACGATTCCGAGATCCAGTCTCGATATTCATTTACTCTGCCGGCTCATACCACATGCCGCTTCCCCAGGCAGTACCGTCCTCCATCAGAATCCGGACAAGCCGCGTCCAAAGTTCCAGTCCCTTATTCAGTTCAGGCAATTTGGAACCATGGCGAAAATCCCAGTACAGCTCGCCGCACACCAGGCTGACCGCAAAATCCGCCCAGTTTTCGAAAGCCCGGGCCTGGACGATCCAGTGCTCCGCCAGTTCGTCCAGTTCTCCCCTGTCCAGTATCCCGCAGGCGTATCCTGTCCGCAGATGCCCCACGCACTCGCAGATATCCCAGGCCAGATAACCCTTATGCCCCACAATCGGATAGAACTGGGCGGAAAAATTCCGGGCCGCCTGAAAAAATCCTGCTGCATCCTCATTCAGCTCGGCCATGTCAAACGGAGGCCGGTTTTCCCAGAACCCCACAAAGTCCAGGTACTGGCTATGGCAGCAAATCTCTTTCCTGCAAAATTCCAGCAATGACTGCCCATCTGTAATACCAAACACTTTTTCCAAGTGGGCCCGGCACTCCGCCTCTGCCTCTGGGGCAGCACATCGGGGCAGGGTGGTAAAATAATCCGGACAGTCCTGGGACGGGCCGGGAATGCCGGGAGTCCTGCGCAGGGCAGAAATACCTGCAAGCAAAGCGATAAACTGCTCCCGGCTGCAGGGCCTGGATTCCGGAATCCCCTTCCCGCGCAATTCGTCGGACAGAGCCTGAACAGCCTGAGCCAACCCGGTTTCATAGGGGTGAAAATCCTTCAGCTCCCCGGTGGTATCCGGTTTGAAATCCGGTTTCCTTTCCGGGGACTTGTCTTCATTCTTAAATCGGTCAAATATGCCCATCTTTATGCCTCCTCAGAAACAGAAGTTCTTTTCCTTATCTATACATTTTATCAAAAATATCTGTACTTAACAAGCATCTGGTGATAAACTATATTAGAAAATATTTTGCGTATAAAACAGAAGGGAGCCAAACCATGGAATTCGAGAAGACATTTGACAATGCAGCGTTGGATTATGACGCAAGCCGCCCCGCCTATCCGGAGGAGCTGTACGCGGACATCCTCCGTTACAAAGCCGTCGGTTCCGACAGCCGCATACTGGAAATCGGCATGGGGACCGGAAAGGCCGCGGCTCCTTTCCTTGCCGCAGGATGCATCTTTACCGGAATCGAGCCCGGGGGCAATCTGGCTGCCCTTGCCAGCGAAAGGTTTGGTAAATTTGACAACTTTTCCTGCCTGAACCTGACTTTGCAGGATTATGACTGTCCGGAGGGCTCTTACGATTTGATTTACGCCGCCACGGCATTTCACTGGATTCCGGAAGAATACGGCTATAAAAGAGTTTTTGAGCTGCTAAAAAGCGGCGGTGCCTTCGCCAGATTCGCCTACCATGCAGGGCCGGACAGGGGCAGGGAAACGCTTGCGGAGCAGATTCAGGCGCTTTACGCAAAGTATATGCCCCCCAAAAACCGGGACAGACTGCCTTCGAAAACCGGTTCGGAAGAAAAAGTGCCCTGCCGGGAAACGAAACCCGCCGGGAAGCACCGGGAATTTTCGGAGCAGGATGCAGAGGCTCTCAGTGTCATTCCGTTAAAATACGGTTTTGTCCAGACCCGTTACAGCCTGTACCATGTAACGAAAGACTTCACGGCGGAGGAGTATATGGCGTTGCTGCGGACCTATCCGGACCACATGGCCCTGGACGAGCACTGCAGGAAGAAGCTTTTTGAGGGAATCCATTCCGCTATCCTGCAAAACGGCGGCACCATCACCGTCTATTATACCATGGATTTGGAGCTGGCCCGGAAACCATAAACCTGGAACAAGCGGCCGGAAAGCTGAAGTCCGGGGCTGTGGCCAGAAGCCTGACAGCCTGGGACTGTGACCGAAGGAAGCATAAAGCCCGGGGCTGTGGTCAGAAGCCTGAAAGCCTAGGGCTGTGACCGAAGGAAGCATAAAGCCTGGGCTGTAGTCAGAAGCCTTAAACCAGAACCGCAGCCAGAAGCCTGCAAAAAAGGGAGCAGACTATCCCGAAAAATGAAAAGTGAGGTTAGAATTATGACAGACGAAAACAGAAAAATATTGGAACGCATCAATGCCTATGCGGAGAATGTTCTGGGAGAAATTGACCCGCAGAAAATCCAGGTCTCCGTCCAGTTGGAAAAGCTCAGACCTGTGATGGAGGAAATCGCCGCGGAGCAGGGTGCCACCCTGGAGGATGTGTTTATCCTGTACATGGATCTCCAGAGCGAAGCTTCCTGCGCCACGAACCAGAAGCTGAAGGACAGCCTGCAGGACATTAACGACGGCTTTGACGGCGGTTCCCCGCTGCTGTTCCGCTAAAAGATATTCCGAAATCTATTCGATGTGTTATATATTGCCGCTGTAGAAGAGATACAATTCCTGCAGCGGCAACATTTTGTTTGCCGATATAGTTTTGAGACTGCCGTTTATAAATAAATGTTGGATTTTATTTTGCTTATGTACATACTAAACAGCTTCTTCTGAACCAGGAATACCGGGAACTGCTGGACGCCTATGTTGCCCTTGCGAAAAAAGCGGGCAAGAAGAGGGACACCATTTTTGCCCACTGTAACCTTACTGCCGGCCTTTTAAGGCACCTGCAGGGAAACGGCTCCGACAGGCTCGGGGCGGCAACGGAGGGTGCCGTGATGTTTTCCATGCCTGCGATTCCATCAGCTATAAGCCGGGACACAGAAGGAAGTGTGACAAGCTGTAAAAGATTACTACACCAGTAATTTTCAGAGTACTATACAGCACCGGGAATGCGGACGAATGAGGCAAGACTGCTGGCATGGGATGACGTCAGGCTGGAAGAGGGGGTCATCAGCATCAGGCAGTCAAAAGGTTTCATCCCTCTTCCGGCATCCACACCCGCATCTGGTTTTCACCCCGGTTTGCCCATGCATAATAGGGAATAGCCCTGATACGTACCTTCTCCCTCACCGGAGGCTTTTCGCTGTACAGTTCCTCTCCGCCGCATATCCTGCAGCCATCTACATCAATAAGCACATTTCCTTTTAAAATCCCTTCTTCACACATATGGGATTCCGCCTTCAGCTCTCTGGAAATCCGCAGGCTCTGGAGCGGTCCTTCGTTGTCAGCTCCCTCAAAACAGTACACCACAGGCCCCCGCATCAACGCCACACAGCCCGCGTCCTCCCGTACAAGGGGATTGGCGTATACCCTGCGCACCTCCATGGGGAACTGCAGCTCCACCACGTCTCCGGCATTCCATTTTCTGTCCAGATATACATAGCCCTTTTTCGTCAACTCCCCGGCATCTACCGGCTTCCCGTTGACAGTCAGCTCCGTATCGTCCTTCCTAAAATCCACATAATAAGGAATATGAATGGCAAGGGTAAAACTTTCTTCTGTTTTGGGTGTCACACGATAAAGGACTTTTCCCTCCCACGGATAACTGGTCTCCATGGCGATATCCGCCTTCTTCAGCTCTGCCTTCTGTCCGATATACAGATGGGAATAAACCGCGGTATCACTCTCACTGAAACAGTACTTTCCTAGGGAAGCGATCAACCTCACCAGATTTGTGGGACAGCAGGCGCAGGCATACCATCCGGGCCTCTCCGGCAGAGAATGGCGATACCCAAACAGCTTTCCGGATACTCCGGGCTCGCATTCCAGAGGATTGACATAGAAATACCGCTTTCCGTCCAGCTGCATGCGGCTGATGGTACTGTTGTACAGTTCTTTCTCCATGATATCCGCATAGACGCCGTCCATCTCCGACTCCAGCATCCGGTGGGCGAAAAATATCATGGCAATAGAAGCACATGTCTCCGCGTATGCCATATCATTCGGCAGCTCATAATTGTTGGAAAATGCCTCTCCCTCCGGGTTACCGCCGATTCCCCCGGTAATATAGAGCTTGCGGTTCACGATATTGTCCCAAAGAGTGCGGCATGCCTGATACAGACGCCCGTCCCCGTCTGTTCCCGCCAGGTCCGCCATTGCCGTATACATATACAGAGCCCGCACTGCGTGACCTACGGCTTCTTTCTGCTCGTAAATGGTCTGATGAGCCTGATTATAGCTTACATCCAGTTCTTCTGTATTGTATTGTCCCCAGTGCTGCCATCCTCTCTTTATTTTTTCCTCGTAAAAATAGTTCGGATTTTTGCCTCTTTCCTCCAGAAAATACCTGGCCATATCCTTGTACTTTTCTTTACCCGTAGCATGATAGAGCTTCATCAGGCCGATTTCCACTTCCTGATGTCCGGGAAAACCATGTTCCTTCCCTTCCTCCGACCCAAACCTCCCGATGATATGATCCGCCAGCCGTTCCGTCACCTGCAATAGCCTGTCCTTTCCAGTGGCTTCAGCATAGGCCACGGCAGCCTCCATCATATGCCCCGCACAATACAGTTCATGACATTCATGAAGATTCTGCCACCGGTGCCCCGGCTCCTTGACAATGAAATAGGTATCCAGATAGCCGTCGGGCTGCTGTGCCTTCGCGATAATCTCTATGATCTCATCCGCTCTTTCCTCCAGATCCGGATCCGGCTTCACTGACAGAGAATAGGCTACACCCTCCAACCACTTGGCCAGATCACTGTCCTGAAATACCATTCCATAATACTCTCCCTCTTTTAGTCCTGCTGCAATACGGAAATTCTCGATGGCGTGGCTCTTTGGCACACCCGGGACTTCGTCGTTCAGCACCCGCTCCTGAAAGGGTATGACGATATCCGTCACTTTCTCCTGGAGCCCTGACCAGAAAGAGTCCACGATCTTTACCTGATTGACTTTGATTTCATCTGCTTCTTTTTTCATTCTATTTTCTCCTATTCCGCTTCAGTGGCTTTTCTTCAATCGTATGACAATGCCCGGGTCGCTCAGTTTCCGTTTGCAGAGACAGCGTTTTGTTCCATCTCCTTTAACTCCCTCACCACCATCACTACAATGGCCTGGGTCAAAACAAAGGTCAGTAAATCCGCCACAGGCTGGGCCAGCTGTAACCCCAATATACCAAAATATTCCGGCAGAATCAGGATAGCGGGGATGAAAAACAGCCCCTGCTTGCCGATGGCTGTCAGCGTAGCCCGAAAGCTGTAGCCGATGGACTGGGTCAGCATATTGCCAATGATGGTAAAAGCCTGCACCGGCAGCAAAGCGCACTGCATTTTCAAAGCCAGCGCCCCGATTCTCACCACCTCCGCATCTTCCCTGCGAAACATACGCAGAATGGGACCGGCGATAAGGAACATGACCACCCCCATCACAAGTAAAAATACAAAGGCTACCTTTCTGCAGAAAAAATATGCCTCCAGCACCCTGCCGTACTTTTTCGCCCCGAAATTGAAACCGCACACCGGCTGAAAACCCTGTCCGAAGCCAATCAATGCGGAATTGATGAACATCATAATCCTGGTGACGATAGACATGGCGGCCACTGCCGCATCTCCGAAGCCGGACGCGGCTACATTCAACAGCACGGAAGCCAGGCTGGCCAGTCCCTGGCGTCCCAAAGTCGGCATACCGGCAGATAAAATTTCCTTATACACCCATCCTTTCAAGGTAAAAAATTTCGGATGCGGCTTCAGCACATTCCCGGAGCGAACCACCAGCGTCAGCAGTATCAAAAAGCTGATAAACTGGCTGATAATCGTGGCAATGGCCGCCCCGGAAATCCCCATCTTAAATCCAAAAATCAATATTGGATCCAATACCACATTCAATACACCTCCTGCGGTAATCCCCATCATGGACAGAGCGGCGTTTCCCTGGGAACGCAGATGATTGTTAAAAACAAAGGATACTGTCATATAGGGAGCTGCGATCAATATGTACTGCCCGTAATCCCTGGCATAAGGAGCAATGGTCTCCGTGGCCCCCAGCACGCGCACCAGAGAGTCAATATTCCATACACCGAAAACTGCCAGCAGCAGCCCGAAGACAAATGCTGTATACACTGCTGTGGAACAGGCTCTCTGGGCTTTTTCATCCGACTTCTCACCCAGCATGCGCGACATATAATTGCCGCTACCCATTCCCAATGTAAATCCGATCGCCTGTATCATGGCCATCAGGGAAAAATTGACTCCCACCGCTCCTGAAGCGCTGGTGCTGAGCTGACTGACAAAAAAAGTATCCGCCATATTATAAATGGATGTGATCAACATACTGATAATTGTCGGAACGGCCAGACTCGGAATCAGACGATTCACCGGTGTCTCCACCATCATCCTGTATTTCTCTTCATATGTCATTTCATGGCGCATTTTGCTTCCTCCGTATAAAATTTCCCATGACTGCTCATCTCCCGTCGGTCCTCAAAAGATAAACTTCCCCGCCAGAGAATAGACCTGCTGCACTCTTTTCGATGAGGTATCCCACCGTCCCAACTCCCGGGCTACAGACGCCGGATGTTTTCTGCTGATATCCCGCAGTGCGTTGCCGGCAGATTTTCTCACATACTCACTGGTATCTTCCCTTTGGCCGGCAAGAAGTTCTATTGCAGTCTCCGGATTTTCGTTAAAATAAGGGCGGTTTGTCCATACCCGCAGCCCTTCCGAAGGCGCCCGCCGGATATTGGGGTGATCTCCCTTCATCCATTCCCTGATCAGAGGCAATGCCTGCTCATATCCGATAATCTTGCAATGGTTGTCAAATGCCATGGCCAGGACTTCCTGTACCTTCCAGTTCTTGTGACGGCTAACTGTCTCTTTGAGGAAATCCAGTGCATCCGGATACAAATGCGCACAATATCCCAGAAGCAGTACTCCGATCTCCTGGATCTGAAAATTGTCCGAACGATATAAAGTATAGCCCATCTCATGGCATTCCTCCAGAGAAGAGGACTGATAATACTTTTTCGCTTCCGTTTTTACCATCTTCAGACTGTCTCTTTCCGGTATGACTTCTTCCAAATATGTCACATAATCATTCATTCCGTCTCCACCGGCTCTGTCCTTTCTATCATGTTATAATCAAAGAAATGAATTCCTGCTCTGCCTTCCTGTGCCCGCTACCTTTTCAATTTCCTGCTTTCTCAATATTTTATATCAACTGGAAGATAAATACAAGCTTATTCAATCTTAATTAATCACTTCACTTTGTGCATGGACTGCTTTTACAATAAAAACACCATATGCAGGAGTTTTATTTCCTACATATGGTGCTGCTTGTTGTGCCATTTACTGTTTATTTATAGTTGACGATCTTTCCGAAATCCGGCTTCAGGGAAGCGCCGCCCACCAATCCGCCGTCAATGTCAGCCTGCGCGAACAACTCTGCCGCGTTGGAAGCGGATACAGAGCCGCCGTACTGAATGCGGATGGCGGCCGCTGTCCCATCGTCATATATCTCGGCGATGCAGTCACGGATTGCCTTGCATACTTCCTCCGCCTGCTCTGTGGTAGCCACCTTGCCTGTGCCGATGGCCCAGATAGGCTC
>OFHM01001321.1_pt1 | contig 16544 bp, 19 predicted proteins | sample 1521311 | NCBI WGS metagenome assembly OFHM01 (sample SAMEA3504083, study PRJEB24116) | mouse gut metagenome | biome: mouse gut; feature: mouse-associated habitat; material: faeces | place: Denmark | collected 2011 | reverse complement strand
GTTATTTTTTGCATAGAAAAGGAGCTGCGCACTAATTACTTAGTGCGACAGCCCCCGGTTGTTAATTATAGCGGAGCACATACACTGTCATAGCTCCGACAATGCCGTCCACTACAATGCCGTAATGTGTCTGAGCCGCCATGACAGCCGCTTTCGTGGCCGGGCCGAATATTTTATCAATATTACTCTTTCCCTTGCTGTTTTTGGCTGACAGGAAACCAAGGCGAATCAAATGATACTGTACCCAGCCTACATCATTGCCTCGCATCCGAATAGGCTTAAGCTTTAGGAGCCTATCGGGAGGATCGTAGGGATTTTCCTGTCGTACTTCCGGCATGCTCATAATATCCCCATACCACAAGTTCATATCCACGTTTCCAGAGATGCCGGTCACTCTCTCCTTGCTGCTAAACTGCCAGCCTTCCAAGGTGTGTTTAATGAGCGGCTGATTAGCTACAACCGGATTCCGATACCGGGCAATCCAAAATCTACAAGTCAGATAGCCGGACCAGGGCTTTATGTAGCTGTTGTAAAAAGATAGGCCCGTGTACACCCCAAACTCCAAACCGGCCGCCTCAATGACCTCCTGATAGGCTCGGATGATGCGGATCAGTTTCATGCCAAGTCCCTTTTGGCAAGTGTCTTCCACATCCAGCCAAACCTTGACCTTACGCCCAGCCAGGATAGACAATACCTTTTTCGCGTCCACTCTGGCTTTATCTACGGTAGTTGCGTAGGAATAGTTGTACACTCCGACAATTGGCACTCCGGCCTTTTCACAGCCTTTCCAATTGTTTTCAAACTGTTTGTCCGGATTTAAATCCTTGCGGATAACTTTAAGAATTGCTCCCTGAACGCCGGAAGCTTTCACCTTGGCCCAGTTAATTACCCCTTGATAGCTGGACACATCAATTACTTTCTTACTCATAATCTTCCTCCTCTCCTGCTCCGTCAGCTTTTTCCTGTAATACCTCTAAAGCACGCTTCAATACCTTCGGCATGGGACCGCCCATGATTCCATAGTTTTCAACAATAGAGATTCCTTCATTTGCAATAAATGCCATAATTACCGCCGTTTTGATATAAGATACTCCCAATGTTACATCCAAACGATACGCTACCATGACTACCAGCAATGAGCAGCCTTTTCGGAGCAGCCCTTTCCAGGCCGAAATACTATTAAGTGCTCCGCTGTCAGACTTGCCGCTTTTTTTCCAGACTGCGGCAATCAACAGGCCCATCACAAAATCAACTCCCATGAGGATAACCAACGTCAACAGGTCTTCCGTCCATCCTCCCAGCAGTACATTGATAACAAAGCTTCCTACTGTTCCACAACAGGTCAGAAAAAGCATCTTAAAAGTGTTCAAATTCATTCTCTTTTCTCCTTTTTCGCACAATAAAAGGACCTCTGCAGGTCCAGGTTGACGGGTTACTATATAATTTATTTTTTCAAAATTCTCTCACCTCCTTAATGGCCTAAATGCGAAGATAGAAGTGGACAAGCCACACATAGAAGCCGGAAATGTTAAAAGCACATTCTCTTCCTCTGTCCGCACTTACTCTGTTAAATTCAAAAAGCCTTTCCAAAATCCAAGTATCGCTTTTACTGTAAACAGTGGGGCACTTTCTGCAAATGTAAGAGCTACTATAAAAAGTGTTGGTAACGATGGATTTGAATTTTATACGTATAGTGACGTGCCAGCAAATAGCGGCGGAACTATTTTCTGGGTTGCAACAGAAAGAACAGATGTAGAATAGGCATTACATTATTAATCATGATTTAATCCCTAATATTTCCGTTATAGATGCGCCACTATAACCTTTAAAGGTTATTACAAGTTTACTTTTACTAGTAATTTTGAATTTAAACATATTTTCTGCAAAATTTGAGCCAGTAATGCCTAAATATGGACCACAGATATTATCAATATCACTATTTTCGAGATAAACTCTTAAAAATATGTTGTCTCCCCAGGATATTCTTACAGAAAATCGACTGTATTTTGATACATCTTGATTTAGGGCATATTCAGTGTTGACGGCTGTTGCGGAACCGCTAAAAATTTTGTCTGGCTTTGTCTTTGCATTTACCTCTCTAAGCTCCGCATCCAGTTCGTTGAGTTTGGTGAGGAGGGTCTTACGCTCTGCCAGGTTGTACCAGATGGCTCCCACGTGTGTGCGGAAAAACGCCATCTTATCCAATACTTTGTTAAGGATAGGGTGGTGATTTACTGCCCTATATTCGATAATTTGTTGCTCTCCTCCCTCCGGTGTATAAGTCTCCTCAAATGTTTCTATTTTTTCTGGGCGTATATCCGGCGCCCAGGTTGTTCCTGTTTTTGTGTTTGGCATGGCTTACTCCTTTCTACTAAGTTATAACTTATAACCTATGATTTTAACAGGGATATTGTTGGAGTTATTATCTGCACTTGTACCACTTGTAAAGTCATATATCGTGCATTTGGATATTGCATATTGAGTATCTGATATATACGATATGGTACGCGTTGGTCTACCGGTAGTACCAACTCTATCGATCTGCATATTATAACCTTTATATCCTCTGTGTGTGATCATGATGCTGTCACCTGATGATCCTTTAAACATTATATCAAAATAATCATATTCCGCTGACGATAAAGTTATTGTCTGCGCAACAAACGCTTTTGTTGGATCGGGATTCTCCCAAAGTATTGACCCCGCCATCTTTTCCTTTAACTCCGATATTTGGGACTTCAATTCTCTTATTTCTTCTATTAATTTCAATGCGCCAGCTCCAGCTCCGCTCATGCTTCCTGGCATATTATTTCCTCCTAAAATTTTATATTTTATTATATAATAAACTTTACACCTTCCATCTTTTCAATTAAATGGCATAGATATAGTTGACTTCCGATTTGGCAAAGATTCAGGTAATTTTAATTATACTGTGTTTGTAATTGTAAAACCTGGAGACGTGATTACTGGAGCATCAGATGTAGTTACTTTTCCGTTTATTATTCAGAAATCATGATTTAATCTTATATGCCTTTAAATCGTATGTTCCATTTGTATTGGTTTTAACAATGCTATCTTTTGAGACGGGAACAAAAATTGTAATTCCACTTGCAATTCCACCGCTAACATACGTTGAGCCAACTCTTATATCATTTACCGTTACGATGGCAACATTTTGATTTGCATTTTGACTTACACTACCAACAAGAAAACAATCTTCTGTTGCCGTCCATAATGCATTTGTACTTTTGATATTAGTTATTATTTGATCATAATCTGGGGTAAGCATCTTCGCATTTAGAGCTTTAAACTCCGTTGCTACTTTGGTAGGTTCTACTGTTGTCGTATCCCATTCTCCTGTCCCTTTATCAGCCACAAATTTATAAAGCACATCCTCATAAATGCAATAATCCCCAACAGCATAATCCTTATCAGCACTAAACTTGTCCCCAAGATTATCCTCTAGCTTGCCAACCCTATCAAACCACCCCTGCATCCCAGCAAGCAACATAGTTCCTTCGGTGGCCTGAGTATATGTACCAGTAAGCTTAAGCATATATTGTTGGCCAGGCTCCCACAGACACACAATCTTAATAGCACCATCTAAAGGAATAACATCTGTGATACTTAATGCAATCTTTGATTCTGCCTCCGTTAGCACCTCACCACTGCGCACAATGTCCCAGCCTCCATTAGCTCCTGCGGCCATACCCTCAACCATAATAGTCTGCTCATACCGCCCTAAATCCTCATTTAGCTCAAAACCATCCGCCGGAACAACTACTACAACCGTGTTGTCGGCATACTCCAGCTGCTGTGCCGGGATGCCTTTAAGGGTAATCGGGATGTCCACTTGCGGCAAATCGGCGGCGCGCCAAGTCATCTGTCCATAGCCTGCTTCATAACCAAGGATAAGATTGTAGGCATATTGTGCATCGTCTCCTGTCCCGGAGAAAAAGTACAACGGCGTCATACCTTCCCGCATCTGGGGGACTGTCAAAGATTGAGTATAGGGGGCTGCCTCGCCTGTCCAGTCGTTAGATGTGAGGATTATGGGAATATCTATGCTGGAGCCTCCCTCTCCTCCTGTGCCTCCTGCCAAAATATACTTAGAGGTTACACTGTCCCAGTTATAAAGCAACCGGGGATCTACGGATGTATCCACATAAAGCATATCCGGAACCCCAATTTCCGGAAACTCCGTAAATGCTCCAAAAAATACCTCTTGCGGCCCCATCGGACCCGTTGGCCCTGTTTCTCCTCTTGGTATTACAAAATCAAATACTGCATCTTCTATAGTTCCTGAGTTTGTCACCGTAGGCTCTCCACCTGGTTCGGATGCCGTTACCGTACCAACTTTAATAGTGGCAGCTCTTCCCGGATCCCCTTTCAGTCCATTCTCTTTTAGATCTGCAACCTCCTGCAATGCCTGTATCAATGCGCTAAACTCATTTTGGCTCTCAACAGCATCATCATCTATATTAGATGGGTGAACCTCTACGGTAAAAATAGGCGTAGTTATATTATCCTGGCCCTTAATCATCCGAAGCTCCACCTGGATAGAGCCGGATAATGCTAACATCTGGTTTGTAAAATCCGCTTTAATCTGTCCGTTTACCACTGTACAAGGCAGATAAGACACCGTATTGTCCGGTTTTTTTGCCCACAAAGTTACCATCTCATTGTCTGGAGCAATGACTTGCCCCGCTGCTGTCAATGTAACCAATGCTCCACGTCCAATATTATATTGCTGTGCATCCATTTTTTTGAGCGGATAAAGATTGTACAAATCCACAGTTATCGGATAATATAGCTTCATTCCTTTTTCTCCAATCTTATTGTCTCATACCCCTTCTGCCTGGCCTTGATTTCATAAACAAATCCAGTTCCTGGAGTGCCTTTAACTGTAAAGCTTCTTTCTGTTTTTTCTGACACATACATTTCCCCCGGTCCTTCCGGCTGTAAAAAGACTGCAAACCCAGCCTCCAAAGCTATGGTCTCGCAGAAAACATCCTCCAGGGTAATCTTACAGTCCCCATTTAATCCTATAACTCCAGAACCAACATCCCCAAAATATGCCCCAGCAGTTTCATAAGCGTTCAAACGCCGCTTCCCATAATGCTCTGTAGTGACAATTCTGTTCTTCCTTCCATTTACTTCAAGATTATAGAATTCTGCAGTAAGGGGATTAATAGAAAAGCCGCCGGAAGGAACCCCGGAAGAGCTGCCTTCTATTTCTCCTGCTCCAATACGTGTCCTAATAGTATTTGAACCTGTCCATAAAAGTTCCAAAAAAGAGGGGGCTAAATTAGCATAATACTTATCTACCCCATTTGATCCATTTAATTTGATTCTACTTGACTGATATCCTGTATTAATATCAATCTGTCCGCCTGTAATGCGTATAGCGCGCGCAAGCAGGCCCGTTACATCAGCCTTTACAATCTCGGCCCCGTTTGCGTCATGAAGAACAAACACTCCATCACCATTCCCTGGGCCTCCGAGTGTCAATGTGCCGCCCTTAATCCGATCTGCCAGCATCGTACCAGCCGTAATAAAATCAGCCACAATACCATTGTCGATCGTAGCAGCCATAGCATACGGGCCATTATAACCATTCTTGCTATGCCCCCACCCATTCTGGTTCCAACGCCAAACATTCTTAGCCGTTTCAATATCATCCGTGTCCATAATCAGAATTTCATAAGGCTGTCCATTCGCGTTCTTATGCAGCACCACATAGCCGCCATTTACGCCTGTCAGCCAGTTTGTGGCATTTTTCACCGCTTCATCCAAAAACCCTTTTGACGGTTTATCTTCTATCTGCTGGGCCTGTCCTGCAATCGTAGAGGCAAGTGTCGCCCGGACGTCCCCTATCTCCAGACTTTGGTATCTGCCCTTCACCACATCATAAACAGTACGTACAATCTTAGCTTTTGCCTTTACTCCAAGCTTTTCGTACTCAACGGTAATCACATCACAGAGCTTTACACTCTCCAGCAAAGCAAGGTCTTTGTACTCCTCTGTCTGCCACAGGGGAATAAACGATACATGGATGTTCACAGACGGAATACCTATATTATGAGACTTCATATAGGCTTCGCCTGCACTTCGCAGCTCCGCTTCCGAAGGCCGCTCCTGAAACTCAGATGAAAAATCAACCGGAACCGTTCTTGGATATGGGAAATTAGCCGCCTTATCGGAAGAAATAACTTTCTCCGGAAGCTCCACCAAATTCCCCTCGCTGTCCGCCCAATAGGGATATATACCTGTAATCGTATTTGATATATTCTCTTCCTGCTTTAAATCCGTTATATTCTTGCCGTACCGCAGCACCACGCCTTTATCCGTCCCGCGATGTTCCCACAATTTCACAGTATAACGGTCAAATTCAAATTCCCCGCCATACACATCCAATATAGAGCCTTTCACGCCTCCAAGCCGGGAGCGGATGCTTGACGGTACGGCAACGTCAAAGTCTCCGGAAGTAGTTTTATCTGTCCAGAATGTATAGGGGCACGCCTCTGCCGCATGTTGTTCAAATCCTGCCAATGCTCCGGCCGCTGTCTTGGAAGCAAAAGGCGCACACGGAATATAGGACAATTGATAACTGATATGCTCCGCATTGATAGTAATGATCCCTTTTATGGGCTTCGATATCTTATAGACAGAAAAAGGCTGAGGTTCCTGGCCTTCCCCTGGTTCTGCAAAAATAAGAGAGGCCATTTTGATATCCTCACACAAAATACCATCAAGCGGATATTGCATTACTAATTCGTATGCTCCGTTTCTTTCTTCCGTGACCAGGCAGGATGTCGCATCCATCAGCCTGCCTAAACCATTGGAATTGAAATTGTTTGTCTTAGGTTCAAATAAAATCGGTATCATATCGTCCACCACCTTGGCTTTATCTGCACATGACTGATATTTCCCTCATAAGCTATGCCTGTTTGTCCAACCGGAAGCACAGGAAATCTTTGTGCATTGATTTTTGAGTTGCAATTAAGCATACCTTTGTAGGCGTTCATAAGCTCACAGTCAATGTCTATATATTCCGGAATATCTAATATCCGGACAATTACATCACCAACCATCAAAGTCCCGGACATTCCATAAACACGAATAAGAGGCAGCGCCGGGAATGGAGTAGGATTAAACATCTGTATGCTGCCCGCCGCATCAATTGTAATCTCTCCTTCCAATAAGTACCTCTGGGGCTTACAATCAAAGGCCAGCGTACACTCCCCGGAGCGGTTCAAAACTCTGGTATCAAAATCCAATGGCCCGCCGAACCTGGCAAGCCGGTAATATTCCGGGTTGTAGCTGTCTTCTAATCTTACATAGCCGGAAGTCTGGAGCAGCCATTCCCTGGCCGCTCCGGACAGACTTTTGAACTTATGACGAATAAATGTCGGATAATTGACAGTAATATTCTTAAACCGGCCATTATCCAAGACCAGGCTTCCATTCCTCCCCGGAACCTCTACCAGTTCCACATCACGTTCCGGAGCATTGAATGTACCACCTCCGGATATGTAAAGGCCATAATCCTTACTGCACTTTCCGCCATAAACAAAATAGCCTATCATGCATAGACCGCCTCCTGCCTCTCTATTGCTTCCTGTACTTTATCAGCCACCAAATCCGCCAGTTCTCTCACATCCTGTCCTGCTGCTCCATAGACATGCACCGTCATTCCGCCTAAATGACTTGTATTGGTAGTCTGATTGGTTAATGGCTGCACTATAGCACGATTGCCCATCACAGTCAGCAGCTCCGGCCCGGCCTCACCTACAACCGCAGAGCCTTGGGAGAGGACGCCGCCTTTGGCCAGATAAGGAATCTTCCCTATTTCTCCAAAATGAAAGCCTACCTTCTCACCTGAGAATGGGTTTGTAAATGAAAGAGAGTTTACTTTTCGAATGACCCAGTTAATTCCATCAATCATTCCATTTACCAAAGCAATAATTCCATTAAGGGGCGCTTTCATGACAGCAACCAAGCTTCCAACTATTCCCCCAAAAATCTCCTTTAACCCCTTCCATGCACGTTCCCAATCTCCGGTGAATACACCTCGAATAAAGTCTATTACTCCATTCATGGCTAACATTATGGAATCCCAAATATTCTTTAGATTTGCAGAAAATGCATTAAGTATATTTCCCAAAAAAGGAAATACTTCTGCCCAGTCCTTGGCAAAGATATTCTGCATGAAATCATCCACCTTTTGGAGTATTCCTTGAATCTCATCGCCCTTTGTTGCAATTAAAGCCACTAGCCCAACAATGGCAGCTATCAGCAATACAATGGGATTTGCCACTATAAAAGAAAAAACGGATGAAAACACACTCCCAATCCCCGTGACGATTGGTCCCATCTTTGATAAAACAATTAATAATCCCCCTATTCCACTCGTTATATTCCCGATAATCATAAGCACCGGTCCTAACGCAGCTATCAGGAGCGCAATAGTAATGATGGTATTTCTTGTTCCCTCATCCATGCTGTTTAATTTATCAACAATACCCTGTATCCAAGTAACGATGTCTCGAATAACGGGCATGAGCACTTCTCCGATAGAGATGAATAATTCCTCCATCTGGCTCTTTAAGATAGTGAGCTGCCCCGCAAGATTGTCCTGCATGACTTCAGCCATCTGTTCAGCCGCACCTTTTGAGCTTTCCAGTGCTTCCTGTACAATCTCGATAGTCTTTACAGCATCGTCCGCATCCATATCATATTCAAACTGCAAGTATTCCTGTAACTCTTTTGCGGAGGTTCCGGCTTGTGTAAGGTTATAGATGACATCATCAAGCACCCCGTCCATGCTTCCGCCTGTCTTCCATGCTTTGTTGTAATATTTTTCCCATTGAACCCCGGACTTCTGTAATGCATCAGATATTTCATCAATGTTATAACTGGCATTATTTATTGCACTTGATAATTTTTCAAAATCCTTATCTGACGCATTAACGATTGCCAGCAATCCCGACATTGCTTCCTGGCCGCCCAGCATGGCTGCATAGCTGGCTTTTTCTTCTTCTGTAAGACCGGAAAAGCTTTTTCTCATGTCATCCATAATCTCAGACAACGGTTTCATTTTCCCGGAACTGTCTGTTATAGACAGACCCAGTGCATCCATCGCTGTCTGTGATTCTTTTGTTGGTTTCGCTAATCTTGTCATAACGGAACGCAGGGATGTACCGGCCTGTGACCCTTTAATACCGGCATTTGCCATAAGCCCGATGGCCGTGGCCGTATCTTCCGCAGAATATCCCAGTGAACCGGCCAATGGAGCAACATATTTGAAAGTTTCACCCATTAACCCCACGTTCGTGTTTGCGTTGCTGGATGCTGATGCCAGAATATCCGCAAAATGTCCGGAGTCTTCTGCCGATAACCCAAATGCTGTTAAGGCATCTGTCACTATGTCTGATGTAGTAGCAAGATCTTCACCAGAGGCTGCCGCCAGGTTCATAATTCCCTCAATGCCGCCCAGCATATCCTCCGTCTTCCATCCGGCCATAGCCATATAATTCATAGCCTCTGCTGCTTCTGATGCCGAAAACTTAGTTTTTGCTCCCATCTCTCGGGCTTTGTCGCGCAAGGCTTCCAATTCTGCACCAGTTGCCCCGGAAACAGCCGCCACCTGGCTCATAGCCGAATCAAAATCTGACGCTGTTTTTACAGCTAATGTTCCAAGCGCAGCAATAGGAGTTGTGACAGATTTAGTCAGATCTGCTCCAACTCCAGATATTTTGTCTCCTGCCTCTTGAAATTTCTTTCCCACTTCTCCAATCTGTGACAATACAACGTTTGAATTCCGGGCTTCTGTCTCCAAATCCTTTAGCGCCTGCTCAGTAGCAATAATCTCTCGTTTCAATTTATCATATTCTTCCTGAGCAATCTTTCCTTCTTTGACCTGTTGCTGCATCTGCACTTCTGCCTGTCTCAAAGCATCCAGTTTTACTTTTGTTTCTCCTATCTTCTCGGCCAACAATTGCTGCTTCTGTCTTAGCAGCTCCGTATTTTTAGGATCTAACTTCAATAATCGATTTACAGAATTTAACCCGGACTGGGTATGTTTGATTTCTTCATTTATACCAGACAAAGCTTTGCTCAAACCACTGGTATTCCCGCCAATTACAACAGTGATACCTTCAACTTTACTTTTTCCGGCCATTTGCTCACCCCTTTCCGAAAAACGCATAAATATCATCCTGCGTTGCCTTGTATGGATACTCCTCTGCGTCATTCCCTTTCTCAATCAGCATATCGTATACCATCCCCATCGTCATGCCATCCAGAGCCTCATCCGAAAGCCCAAGCTCCGCACACCTCAACATAAATAAAGCCCCTGTACTCTCACGTACGGTAGGTCTCATTTTTTTTTAGGCTCTGCAGTTGTTTTCTGATTTAATGCCCACAGTTCAAGTATCACCGGAAACACCTCATAGATGCTGAAGGTTTCAAAGCCATCCAGCCACGTACCCGGATCTTCTCCTGCTGCCTTTTTGTCATACTGCCATGCCATAATCCAGGCCGCATTTTCAAAAATCTCCAGATCCAAAACGGAAAGCTGCGCCTCCTGTTTTTCCTCCTCCGTAGCCTCCTCGGGCAGCTCTTCCGCCTTTGCATACGCTTTTTTTAATTTGACCATATCGCTAATCATATCCCGGCCAAAAAAGTGGCGGTAAAGACGCAGGGTTAAGGCCGTAGCCTTAAACCCTACCTCTTTACCATCAACCTCAATTACTTTCTTCATTGCCAGCCTCCCCGGATGCCGCATCCTTTGGTACATACACCGCCGTATACCACGCCTGACGCACGTTGTCCGGTGTCTGCGCGGTGGTTCTCACCAGTACGTTCCCGTTCTCAAGCGCCGACGCGGAAATATTACTGGTTTGTGTCTGGGGTTCCTTTGTGTTGGTATTGGTTGTACTCCCAATCCCCGGCCTGGTCCCGGAGCAGTTATAGAGACAATACAACTGGTTATCCGCATCACCATCAATCTGATACAATAACGCGAATGGTTTTGGTTCCGCATTTGCGCTTTCCAGCATCACCTTATCCGTATCATCTAAAATAAATCCCCAGATATCCTGCATCATCTTATCCGGATATCTGGCCATCTCCAAGCTCCCGGAGTAACCGCCGTTCGCAATCGCCTGGTAATATGCGATCCCATCCGCATAAAAAGGGGTAACATCACCTTCCGCATCCAGCGTAAGGGTAACAGCTCCGGGGACCTTTACCGGAGGCTCCCAGGATGCCGTACCATCCGTCTGTGTCAGCACCGCATAAGCTACATTTTTCAAGTTAAACTGTACTCTATTTTCCTTCCTCGCCATCTTGCACCTCTATTTCATATATGATTTGATAACACCTCTCGCTCGAAAGATAATCTACGGATTTCTCCCAGGCAAAAGCCTTCAAAGCCTTCTCCACTTTTCTCTCCACGAGAAAGCTCCTGTTTTTCAAATAAAGCTCCACCTGTATGCTGTTCTGCGCGTAATACACTACGCCGTCCGCATAAAAATTATCGCTGTCTGTTTCCAGATAGCAGATAACCGGCAGCGGCGGAGCACCCGCTTCAGGAAAAGCCCCGTATACAACCGGAAGACCTGTTTTTTCCAGAGCTTCCTTCAATTTTTCTAAAGTCATTTATCTCTTCACCGCCACTTTCGCCTTTTTCTCAAGAGCTTTCGCCGCCTTCTGTTCCGCAGAATAGATATGGGTTATTCCATCTACATATCCCACTTTTCTTCCTCTTTTCTTAATGTCATGCCCAAACTCCAACAGGTGGGCCAAGCGAGGTTTCGCGGAGTTGTAAATCTTTATCCGGATATCCTCGATATTCTCAAAGACAACCTTCATCTTCCACCCCCGCCTATATTTCCCGGACTTCCGGGGAGCAGACGCTTTAATGTCTTTGACACATTCTTTGGCCACATCTTGTATATCCTGTTTCAATTGGTCTGTAACTTCCTGTGAATAATTGGACAGCTCCGCCGCAATCACAACAGCCAGTTCCTCCGGCCGGATACGTTTCCTCATCCTGTTACACCTGCCTTTTCTTCCAAATAAATCTCAATGAGATCCGAATCAGGCGGGGTATAGGTCCGGTACACCCCATACCTGACACCCTCAAGCTCTGCTATACGTTCCCCTGAATAATTGATCCGTTGGGTCCTAAGCATAATGGCCGGGTTCAAACCGTCCCGACTTGCCGCCGCCCACTCGCTGCGGGTCACAGAAAGAATCTCCACGTAAATCTCCGTTGCGGTTTCCGATGGAATCATCTGACCAATCTTATCCTGAACATAGTTTTCTTTTATCAGCTTTACAACTCCATCCATTATCCGCCCGCTTTCTGGCTGAACAGCCTGTTATTTAACGCCCAGCGCAGAGATCGGGGCATAGGCCCGTCCTCTCTGCGCTTACGATATAAATATGCTGCATACATGCAAACAAGATTACGATCCCCTGGGGTATCCTGCAGGGCGATACCTTCCGTCTTTATGTACTCTCCGGCCGCTGAAATCAAGCCAGATAAATAAGTGTCTAATTTATCGGTAGAAATCTGGAGATTTATTTTCAAAATCTCCAGAATTACTTCATCGGCCAAATCCTACACCTCCTTAAGCAGATGCTTTTGTCACATTGATGGTGTAAACTCTTACCGCATTGCCATTCTTTACTGTCACAGTTAAAGGATGGGCGTTCCCGTCTGCCTCCCAGGTCACGGTTCCGCCGTTCTTTACATTCTCTCCCTTGTAAGAAATTGCAATTTTAGCATCTGACTGAGAGGAAGTAGCCTCAACCTTATCAGCGGCGGCGGAAGCTGTAATTGTATACGCATAGACCAATCCATTAAACTCAGGCGTCATCGTTTCGTTTCCAATCACCAGTTTGAACAACTGCGCGTCATTGGCTTTATCGCCCACAAAATCCATAACCGTAGTTACGTCTACATTGTTGATGTTAATTGCAACAAAGGCCCCCGGAATCACCGGTTGTCCGTCCGCTCTCTCGGTTGCTTTAAATACAGTATTGTCCTGAATAAACTGGACCTCCCTGCTGCTCTCAATCACCATGCCGGCCCGAGGCGCCAACAGGTAGAGATCTCCATAGCCGCCAATAATGTCGCCATCCGGCATAAATTCCAGTACATCTACATCACCGTCAATAATCGGCATTACACCGGGGAATCTCGCTACCAGATCACCCGAGGCCGTAAAGGTTATAAGCTTAGACCGCAGCTTTGCATAAGTCCTGCTGTTCATAGCCCAGAACTGACGCCCTCTGCTATATCTGGTAAAGGTATTGCCAGTAGCCATCGCCAGATCCGCCCAAAATTCAACTGGATCTTTTGTGCTGTCCACCTTTACGATATTGCTGACCGATAAGTTCACCCAGTCCGGAGCATTGGCTGGGTAATCGCTGGGCCTGGAAGTCTGAGCCAGTCTCGTCACGATACCAAGAGGCATCTTAGACGCTGCGCCTTTTCCGTAAAGGAGCGCTTTATCCATAGCCAATCCAATGCTTTCCGACAGCATCTCCACAATCCAGGAAGCCAGGTTCACATCGCTGTCATCTAAAATACTGTTGCACACAGGAATGAATCCGCCTACCTTGAAACCGTCGACGGAAACCTGATTAAAGCCAAAACTAAGTTCATTGAGCGCTCCGCACATCTCCGTCCATACGGCTTCGGGAATTGTGCCGGCAATTGTCTGACGCGCCACGCCATTCACAGGACGCACGCGGACACGATGCAGCAGCTTTGAATAGCGGTACATATTTTCCGCTATCAAATCCAGGATCACAATCGGAATTGTAAGTTCTGTTCCCTGCACGGCCCTTTCCTGTCCTTTATAGCTCCGAATCTGGACCAGGAAGCTTTTCATATCCTCCCGCTCCAGTATAGCCGCCCTGTTCTCCATCGGGAGCGCATCAAAAGCCCTCTGATTCATAGGCAGGGAACGAATGTTAATAACCGCCATTTTACCATCTCTCCTTTCGGTTTTCTCCGGTGTCTTTACATCCGGTTTTTTTCTTTCTATTTCCGCAAGCTCCTGCTCCAGACCCTCAATCTCGGTTTCCAGCGCAGACTTTGCCTCATCATGGGAAGCCTTTTCCGTATCAAAGGTTTCTACTTCCTCCGAGACTGTCTGCTTCTCCTCATCGGTCACAGCCTCTCCTATGGCTGTTTCCAGTTCTTTTTCACGGGTTTCAAATTCCTGATCCTTTTCCCGCAGACGAACAAGTTCTTTTTTCTTGTCCTCAATGCGTCTGCTCAGCATCAATGCTTTCAGCGCCATTTTGTTCTCCTTTCAGGCGGGCCATCATTTGGTGCCGCCAATTCGTTATTTCCTTTTCCCTTATGGATTCATAATCCTTTTTCCTGGCCTCTACGGACGTATCCTCATAGGCCGGGAATGTTGCCACTGTAACCTCATACAATTTTACTCTTTTGACTCTCCAAACCGTAGGCTGCTCTTTTGCATATTCCACTTCCTGATCCAGAATGTCAAATCCAAAGGAGCACTGGGTCACATCCCCCCGCTTCACGCGTTCGTAGAGATTGACCGCATCCTGATCCTTCGGATTAATCAAGACGCTTCCCCACAATCCCTTATCATCCGCCTTAAGGGTCAGCGTTCCCGCCGTAGTGCGCCCCAGTACAAGAGTTGTATCATGATTCACCAACGCCCGGACATCCCTGTCAGTCTCCAAATCAAAAGCCCCGGGCTCAATGGTTTCATATGCATCTTTCCAGAGCCAGTACTTGCTTCCAAAAACTGAAAAATATCCGTCTATGTAAAGATTCCCATTCTCCTCTCTGGTCTGAAAGCCATTCTCCAAAGGAACCGCCGTTCTTGTGCTTATCACTGGTCATCACCTCCATTCAGCTTTTTTTGATCTCCTATCATGCCTCTGGGTATGTAGTTCTCCAAAATTATCAGTTCATTCAGCCCGGGAAGCGGCGAAAGCCCTATCCAATCCCTTACTTCATTTCCTGTCATAATTCCGCGGATGTATTGATCATCCGCTACGGCGGCCATATCCTTTAAATCATAGTTGTACAGGCTCCGGGAATTAAACCGGAAAAACAGATCCGGGCTGTACAGCAGCTTCTTGCTCATTTCCTGCTCAATGCCCTGTGCTATGGGCATTATCGTAGAACTAATAAAATTATTCCAGGCATCTCTTTTAAAGTCCCCGATACCAAGGACAAAGGGCGGAACTCCAAGAATCGATGCAACCGTGGTTTTGTCCAGCTTCACAAAATCGGCCAGGGCAAGATCCGATAAGCTCAACGGCTTCACCTGTTCCACGGAAAACTGCTCCGCCGGAATCAGCCAGGGTTCCCCGGCCTCCGCAGAACCGGCATATTCATTCAGGAGCTTGCGCCTTCCCTCCGGGCTGGAAAATTCATCCGTCATAGCGTCTACTTTAACAATAATGGACGGTTTCCATTTAGAGGACATAAACCCTTTTTCCGTAGCTGCCGCCTGTTTCAGATTATTGGCAACATCCGCCAATACCACCCGATAGCCTGTCCCCTTCCATGAATAATAGTCACTTGGATTTAGAGTAAAATGTAAAACATCCTCCGGATCATATTCCGTCCCGGAAATGAGCACTTTATAGTCCCACACACCGTCCGGTATAAAAGATACAAGTCCCGAAGGAACCGGGTACAAATTACGCAAATATCCCCTCTCTGTTCTCGGCCATACCACAGCATTTCCATTTCCGCCCAGAAAAAGTGTTTTGACAATCCAATGTATAAAACTTCGCCTTGTCATATTGCTATTTGGGTTAATATCCACTTTCCGGCTTAACTCATTTTTAACGCGGATATCGCCATCTTCCGTATTCTGCATCAAATGAATTGTCATGCTGGCTACAAGCCTTGCAATGGTATCCACCCCCGTACATATCTCGGGATTATTCGCCAAGCTTACATAGCCTGCACACTCCAAAGTATCCCATCCATCTTTTGATACAAAGGCTATACCCTTTTGGGGTGAGGGTTCCGCTCTGGCCGGCGCCATACTTCTTTTTCGTTTCCTGCTCATTTCCATTCCTCCGTTTTAACCTTCGCCAAACCACTTTTTGGCTTTATTGCTTTTTTCCATATTTGCCAGATAGCGGACACATCCGAAGACCGATGCATCAAATAGATCTATCCGGTGCTCTTCCTGTATTTTTTCGTACTGGATCATATCATCTGTCTTCTCAACTGCTCTTACATTCTCCACACAATATTCATAAGCCTGATTATGGAGATAGTAAAGGTTCCCATCCTTGGCCTGCTTTTCAATATGCCGGAAGCCCTCTGATTTGAGATAAAAATACTGGGGCTGGTCTATAATGTTGAATCCGGCGTTCTTCATGCCGATAAAGTACTCCCGACAAAACTTTCTATCATGTCCCACCTGTTTGATCCGGAATCCCATCTTTTTCATTTTAATAAACCACTCAAACTTCCCACATTAAAAATGGTATTTGCTCCTTGAAAAATCAATACTTTA
>OFHM01001320.1_pt1 | contig 16545 bp, 19 predicted proteins | sample 1521311 | NCBI WGS metagenome assembly OFHM01 (sample SAMEA3504083, study PRJEB24116) | mouse gut metagenome | biome: mouse gut; feature: mouse-associated habitat; material: faeces | place: Denmark | collected 2011 | reverse complement strand
TCACATTCCTCGCCGTATCCATGGAAAGATCTGATATTTGCGCAGATAATTCACCAGCAGACAATACTGTTGTGTCAGCAACCGTGGATACCATGGCCACATTCGTCTCAAACTCTGCCGCCGCCTGGGAGCAGCCCATAAAAGCGCTGCCGATTGCAGTCAATGCCGCTACAATTCCGACAGTGGCCAGCAGCTTATCCAGTCCCTCTACAGCACTTTGTGACCGTTCTCCAAAATCTTCTGCATCATCCCCGGCATCCTCTGCTTCATCTCCGAAATCCTCCAAATCATCCGCCGCTTCATCCAGCGCATCCCCTAAATGGTTTAATGCCTCTTCCGACATGTAGCCCATTTCCACAAGTTCCTCTATGGAATAGATGGCTTGCATTGCTTCCCGGTCGTAATTTCCTATCCTGTCAATCCAGTAATCCGTGGCAGATGCCGCACGGTCTATAGCATCCGCAGCGCCGACGGCTCCTTCCGAAATCACATCATAGGAAGAATCGGCGGCGGCTCCGATCCGGTCAAAAGAATCCAGCGCACGGGTACCGGCGCTGACCATAGCATCGAATCTTGAACTAATCTCGTCAACAGCCTTGAAAATAACAGATAATCCAGCCATATCTACCGCCTCCCTTCCATTCTGCGATATAGTGAATCTTTTCTGCAGGGGGATTCATCCTCGATTATTTCTGATGCAATAAAAAAGCACTTCGTTTTCTGCGGCATGGCATCAAATTCTTCCGGACGGAGATTGTGCCTTTGCCACAGCCTATGTGCCCAGTAGCCGTCTGTCCCCCTGCTCTTTATCAGTTTTTTGCGTCCTCTACCTCCCGCTCATTGTTTTCGGCCGCATCCATCAGTCCCAGGATCTCCAGAACCTTTCTGGACACATAGCCATACTCGTCATTGTCCGGGAAAACCTTCAGCGGCATGTCAGTAATGTCAACACAGTCGTAAAACTTCATAAGTTCCGGATCTTTCAAATCCGGATAAACCAGCGCCTCCACAATGATGTGTCTGGTTGCTTTCACGCTGTCTTTCTCGGTCCTGAACACCACTTCGCCGTTCTGTACGATATAATTCCCCTTCTTATCCTTCATGGGAGTACGGGACTTATACATATCGTTGATCCTGGCAATGGCATCATTGTGCAGCTTCTTGATCTCCATCTGCACCACCTCGCCCTTTTCATCCTTGAAACGTTCCGGCGCCGGAACCTGAAAAATCTGCTCCTGTTTGGATTCTTCTCTCATAAAATACTTCAAATTTTTATTTGCCATAGTGTATCCTCCTGATTTACCGCTACGGGCCTCTATCTTGACCTGTAGCATGATTTAAAGCCTATCTACGGGTTAACCACTGTTTCGCTCCAAAACAGGCAGGACGGGGCGCACACAAAAGCCCCGTCCTTTCACTCCTGTTTAGACCACGTTCCTCGCCCCGAACGCAATGGATTCCTTAACCAGTTCTCCATCGGTATCGATATCCAGAAGCGGGATCTCGCCGGTGATCACAGCGCCGGTTACAGTTACCGACTCGCTCCCCACTGTCTCATAGTAGTCCGAATCCGGATCCGTGCGAATTCCCTGGAGCGTAAATTCCGGCGTCTTTCCGTTGGAGATATACTCTTTTACGATTCTCTCATACCGGGCTGTGGTCTTGTATTCATCCAACGTGCCGGTAATGTCATAACCAACCCAGCGCCGATGCGTCCCCTTTTTTCCGACGATCCGATAATTCGCCACCTTGGGGACAAACCGTATCGTCATCTTTACAGAGTCCATCACCTCTACGCCGTTAATATACGCCTTGCCCTCAACGGCGCTAAGGGGCTTAATATTTTCTGACATATTTTATTACACCTCCTTCTATCGCGTGGAAACAGAAAAGTACAGTTTCTCGGCAGAATCCACCGCCTGCAGACCGACATTGAAAAATGTCTCGTCTCCCTGACTGCGGCTCTGGTCTACATAAAAGTCCTCTTCCAGATTGATATTCATGATCGAACCGTCCCCTCCGTCAGAAACCGGTCCATAGGATGTCAGCATCTCCCGGCCCAGCCCCTCCATAATAAGCCATCCGTCCGGATCGTTATTGAACTTATTCGGAGGAAAGTTCAGGCGCAGATCTTCCGCGAAGGAATCGTATACACGGATAACACGGTTTTTCGCATAATCGGAAGTCCGGTCCGTGGTAAAATTGTGAAGGGAATTGATGTCATATTCGACAACAATCTTATCCTCGTCAGAACGGGAAAAGAAAAACTCTCCGTTCTTAATCGCCTCGATAGCCTCTTCATTGGACTTCACGCCAACGATATCAATCGCTCCGGTATATTCCACATAAGTATTCGACTGTGTCTTGGATGCCCCCGCCGTTGCCCCCGCTACCCATGCGCACGCCTGGGCGACTGTAAGCTTCTGCCCATCTTCCGTTCCATCATCCAGAACCACGGAATTGGTTACATTGATAATGCCCTCGAAATCAGCCTTACAGTTCGGAAGCACCGCCTGAACATATTTTCCGACACTGTTACGAAGCATCTTGATCTTGGCGATGCATACTGTCTGCAGGGTGGTTTCCGTAACCGGGAAGCACATGGTATTCCACCGTATTTTCTCCACCTTATCCAAAAATCCGGTAATTGCAGAATTCTCCGTTGTTCCATTGCTCCCTCCTTCCAATCGCAGAGAAGCGATTGCTTTCAGTTCAGTCTCCCCGGCAGCCGCCTCAAAAGTAACATACTTGCCTGCCGAAGCCGCGATCAGTTCCTGAAAGGTTTTCATCCCCTCATAAATTTCCACCTTCTCCGTACCCATATAGACAGTCACATCAAACCCGCCCAACACGTTTTCCGTAGATACAACGGAAATATCATTGCCTCTGGCGCCAGGATAGGATGCCGTCACTGTCAGGCCGTCCTCCGTGGTTGCTTTCGCCGCAATACCGGTATTGATGATATAGACATAACAGGTGATCGCATTCTTAAAGATTTCACGTACCATCAGCATGAAATCGTCTGTATCATAAACGCTTCTGCCAAGCTTATGCAGATATGCGTCCGGGGAGTCCACCGACAGCTTGATAAACTCTCCGTTCGGTCCCCAGTCATATCCGACAAAAGGGATCACCGCAATGCCGCGGGTAGAGCCTTTCGCCTTCTGCTGCCGCTTGGACTTCACATTGACGTATGTTCCGGGCCTGGTTTTCCCTACGTTGATGTCAAAATTTCCACCAGCCATTATTTTTTTACCTCCTTCTTTAACCATTCATCGATAATGTTCTGCATCTCTGCGATGGAATATGATCCATTTTCCTTACCGATAGTTGCCCCGATGAAGGTGCTGGATGTTACACGAAACAGTTTCATGCAGTTTTCTTTCAGCACTTCATACGGGAATTTTCTTTGATCAGAAACTTTTTCAGGTTCTTCTACCGCCTGATTCACCGCAGCTTCACCGGCGATTTTCCCTTTAGACATGTCAATCCTCCTTCCCTATTGGCAACCCATTCATAAATATATCCCTGGCAAGAGTAACTTCCTTCGCATTATACCGGGTGTGGCGGTTCCATGATAATTCCAGCTGGTACACACCATTCTCAATTTTTTTGAGTTTCGGCATATTTACACGAAAATTCCTGCCGGTTTGTTTTCCGGTTTCATCCACCAGCGGCACTTTCCTTCTGTTTCCCATAATCGCCTGCAACACCTTTTCACCCATTTCGTAAGCCGCCATTGTGGAATGATCCATAAATTTGATATACATGGCAAACTCGGTCATAAAAGCGTTTACCGAAAACCCTGATGCCGCAGGAGCCGGAGTGGGATAGAACACGCAGGGAAGCAGCATATCCAATGGCACTTCCTCAAAATATGGCTGTGCCGTGATGATGCTGGCCACAAAATAGTAAATGGCCGCAACCTCATATTCCAGCATATCTTCACCTCGCAAACTATACAAAATCCGAAAAATATTGCTCTAACCATTGCTGCATCTTCCGCTCCATGAACTGCGGGGCCATCCTCTCCATGAGCCTTATGGCATCATCAAAATAATGGCTGCCCTCTATCCATTTCTGCTTTAACAGCATACCGGTTTTGGCTCCAGGCTGGTATATAAAACGCTCTCCCTGCCACTCCCCGGGTACCCATCGCATATCAACACCTCTCGGATTCAGCCAGTGCCCGTCATTCACAAAAGACGCATACTCTACATTGGTGCCTACTTCTATCTGCAGACCGCCTTCCTGGGCGATAAAAACGCTTCCTTCGCCGCTTTTCTGAAAGCTGTTCAAAAGCAGCCGGGTATCTACTGAACCGGCCTGTATGATGAAATCCTGCACATAAGAAAGGAACTCCACCGCAATAGCATCCAAAAATCGGGAGAGTTCCTTTTCAAATTCTTTGCCACGCCCGGCCTGATTCAGCCGTTCTACAAACCGCCTCAGTTCCGTGGCATCTATGCTCACATACCTTCCTGCCACTACATCACCCCCTTCACCTTCCCTTTCCGTTGGATTTGCACGATTATATGGTGATCCCGGATATTTCGCGGAACTTCCGCATAGTAGGAAATTCCGCTGCCAAGTTCGATGATTTTGTCATTTACCCGGACGTCTGTCCCATACGGCAGATTCAGCTTTCCAACCACGATATATTCGTTGGCATCCTCTGTCTGCTCCATTGTACCTGTGTCAGATACATTAAAATGGCATGGAACATCCGTCACATCCGGTTCCGCAGGATAAGAAAACGCCTCCCCGGTTATCCCGTATCCCAGATTCTTTCCATCTTTTTTCATATGGTAGATAGCGCACTTGTGATCCAGCAAATTTTCAAACGACATACAGCACCTCCTACAGTTTCCGCAGCTTCATAACTACTTTCCCCTGGTCTTCCGGCAGGACATATTCTTCCAGCATCGCCCCAAGCCCCAGGCTGTCCGCAATGTCAGAGCCTGTGTCAACCGTATACGAATAATCATCAAAGGTTTCCGAACTCATTATCCCCTCTTTCTGCGTGATCGCCTGCTTTGCATACGCCTCCGCAAGAAGGATCACTGCCATCGTCACATCCGATGGCAGTTCACTCTCGTATTCCTCTGAATCAAATTTGTTATGGGTGTGAAAGATCACGTATTTTTCTGCCCTGGCTATATCATAAGCGATCTGGGCATCAGTTCTGGCTTCGACCTTTGGAGATGCGGTGTAATCCCGAATCTGTTTAGGTTCTATCCAAGGTCTTTTCATGCCGTACCTCCTACGCTTCCGGTCCAGGAACCACCTCAAGATAGATTTCTGCAGATCCGGCAGTCGCTGCGGTACCCGTCTGTGTAAACTGTGCATACACCTCCGTATTGCTTCCGCCCTCCACAAACAGCTCCTTTTTATAGATGCCCACAGTGCCAGCGGTCACATCGCTGGAAGCAAGAAACTCATTCTTGCCATCCTTGAATCCGACGGTCAAAACATTGGTGGTTGCTGCGTTAAAAGCAGTCTTTACTACCGCGATGGCTCTCGTTACAAATGTCCCTTTGGGAATTCTACAGATAACTGCACCTTCTCCAATTCCCTCGGTATTATAATTTACGGTACCTGCATGAAACATCTGAACCATACCACAGGCACCAAAGTCATACGGATATAACTTCATTGCTCATTCCTCCTCTCAATTCTCCAAGCCCATCTTGGCAAAACTTGACAGACCGAGAAATCCCTGGATCCTCTCGGCACGTTCATCATTGTTGCGGCAGTCTTCTATATTGATTCCATACTTCTCCGCCAATGCAATCAGTTCATCCTTTTTCATTCTACCAATATCATCAGCGGAAATTTCTTTTGCCTCCAGATCTGTATCCAGCGCCGGCTCAGATATTTCCTCAAAGCGACCGGTTCCTAACAGTTTTTCAGCCAAATCATCTTCTGCATCAAAGGGAGCTCCCTTTATGCACGAAAAGCCTTTCGTGGTATAAGAAAGCCCCTGGTTCAGTTTTAACCTTTTCATCGGACACCTCCTAATTCAGAGAGGGCAAATTGGTGATCATCGCTGTCGCATCTTTTTCTTCAATGATAGCATCAAAGTCCAGATGGCACACATAAAACCTCTTATCCTGCATGATTGCCTCCTTACCCTCGGTCGTCTTACGGATCTTCATATCATAGGTGTTGACAACAACCAGGTTCTGAGGATCTGTAAGCAGAATTTTGTCATCGCTCATGGAGGGGCACTCGACCGCTTTAATCTTTGCAGGCGAAGTATACACATTCTCCGGAACGGCGCCCCCCTTCTCGACGACCTTATTCAGCAGGTAAAGTTCCCACTGCTGCGCACGTTTAGGAGACATCAGCCAGCGGAGCCTTCCATTGTTGTACTTATTGGGCAGCTGCTGGAGCGTCTTATAGAAAATGTCCAGACTCATGGTTGTGTCACTTGCTGCATCATACACATGGCCACCGTTACTGATCTGCTTAATCCACCCATCGTTCAGCTTCAAAAAATCATAATCCTTATCCGTGGGCGGCGTTGATTCATCTCCGTTCAGATAAATATCCTCCAGATCGACACCGAGCTGCCTTGTCATAAGATTGGTAATAATGGCTTCCAGCTGCTGTCCTTCGATGTTCTCCCTAAGAGTTTCCTCGGTAATCTCCCAGGGCAAACGGACTGCCTTGCAAGCATACTCGATCACGCTGGTGGTTACGCCGGCTCTGTATCCATCATCCTGATTCTCTACCTTGGCCCGGAGCAGTCTGGATCCGATGCCGATCTTATCAATCTCACCGCTTTTTGCGGTTCGCATAACATGTCTTACCAGCGGTCCGAGGTTTGTTGCCTCAAAAGTCTGCTGGATAAATTTCCTTGCCTGCTCAGGATTCAGTAATCCATGGCTCAGGCTACCGGTCTGGATTGTTCCGGCCTTGTTGATAATTGCTGCGTTAGTAGGCATAATTTTTTCCTCCTTCTTTCTTAAAAAATACCAGTCATATAATGAGGCTCCGCCGCTTCTTTCTTGACGGAACCGGCATCATCATTGAGATTGCCGGGAATCGCCCTGCTTTTCATCACGGGCTCCAACGCTTTCATTACAGGTTCCATGGCCTTCTTTACCTCTTCCCCGACCATCTTCGCAACCGCATCCACAGACAGTTCCCCCGCAGATGCGCCGCCATCAGCAACCGGATCTGCAGCATCACCGTTCCCCTCGCCCATTGCTGCCGGAGCCATGGCCTCCAGCTGCTTTACAACAGGTTCCATGGCCTTCTTTACCTCTTCTGCCACTACCGCTTTTACTTCATCGTTCGTCATGTCAACATCCTCCTTCTGAACATTATTTTCTTCTGCCGGTTCATCCTGAAAATCTGCCAGAAATGAACCGAGCGTATCATAAATGCCTTTAATGGCATTCAGATTTTTTGCGCTGAGGCTTTTTCCTTCCTTGCGGACGGGATCCGGAGCCTCTTTCGCAGCCTTCTCCAGCGACTTCACGATACTTCCATCTGATGTGAGAAGCTGTGTCACAATATCGTTGAAATCCTCCAAGGCTTCCCGGATAGTGCTTTCATCTGAGTTATATCCCCATTCCCAGCATCCGGTATCCGGATTATAGAAATTTCCTTCCAGCGTGCTTCTGAGCGCATACCATGCAGAATAAAAATTATCCTCTTTTACCCTGCGCTGGAAATTCGCTTTTACGGCGCCCTTCTCCACCACATCAAATCCCATTGCTTTAGCCAGACGCCGGAATAATCCCTTGGGCTCTTCCTGTTTTTCAACAGGCAGTTCCACATCCTCCTCGGAATATACGCCTATACCGCCCATGGAAAAGCCGGTGATCTCCCCTTTCTGTACGGATTCCCATACATCGGCATCACTGATCTCCATTGTCATAAGCCATGTTCCTTTTTTGATGGCTTCTCCTTCGATCTCCATATCACATTTTGCGACATAGGATTCCACCACGGTGGCCCCGCTACATTTCTCAAAACAATGCTGCAGATCCACCTGATTTCCGTTCTTGGCAAACCAATAGGCCGCTTTTGTGATTTCCTCTTCGGTCATATAATTACCCTGGCTGTCCTCCACCATGGGCTCATACACGATTCCGGTCACAAAGTGGCTGTCAGTATCAGCTTTCAGAATGCGCCCGAATGTGGCGAAGCTTGCGGATCCGTTCTCTGATTTGGTGATCAGAAACCGCTTTTTATTCGCAGCCTTATCCACCAGCGACACAAAGCTGATTTTTGCATCTGTAATTGCGTATGCTTTCGCAATCCGCGGCATAATCTCATACCTCCTTCCAGTTATTTTAAATGGATCACATTAAAGCGCCCACACTCCCTCCTTTCCCGAAAAGCGCAACAAAAAAGACACCCTTCCGGATGCCTCCTTTCAAAATCCATTATGCAATTTTATCTTCCAGCTCTCCGAGCGCATTGTAAACATCATCCGTCGTAAATTTCCGATAAATGCTCTCGAAACAACCTGAAATTTCTCTTAGAACCTCCACTTCCATCTTATCCAGATAGGCCAGTATTACATCCACATCCTCCCCAAACGCTTCCATGAGTGGATCGATAAGATGTTTTACGATATCCACGCCCTGGGTATCTGTTTCCCGCCACCATTTGATTAAGCTCTCTATTCTGTTTTCATCCATATCAATCACCCACCTCTCTTTGTTCGGCATCCGGAAAGACCGTATCTATATTGTGGTCTGCGTCCTCAAATATCCCTACAGTTACACCGTCATACTTTTGGAATTTGCGATAGCCTATGATATCCCCATCATCGTTTTGGAGTTCCTCCGTGAGCGCCGGCCGGTTTGCAGTGTATGTACCCGCTGCGGCTATCTTCTCCGTATCCCAGCTTTCTGGAAACCAGGATTGCCCTGACTGTCCTAGGCGTTTCTCTGGTGCCGTATGGTTTGCCACCCCACCTATGCGGACACCGTTGTCATAGGTCTTTTCGACACTATATGCAATTCCCCGGCTTGATAGTTCATCAAGATTCGCCTGTGAATGGCCTCCACCCGTCATATTGCCGCCATTGCGTCCGCCTGCCGGCTTTTTCGGATTTGCCAGATTAGAGAAATCACCCACAGTGGAGTGCCTTGCGGCTGAACTTCCTACAGTAAATATACCATCTTCCCGCAATTCCTGCAATGTGGATTTTTTGACCTTTTTCAGCATTTCATCACTGTCGATCAGCCCGGCATCATAAAGAGCCATTTTCGCTTTTCCAAGATACCTGACCTGTTTCTCCCTCGGCTTCCCCTGAAAGTTTTCCAGTGCGGAATACGGCGTGATCCCGGCTTTTGCCTTATTTTCTTCATCCAGTTCCTTTTTCCATGCTCCATCATCCTCCTCAATATATTTTTGCTGAAGCCGCCTACGTTCCTCCAGGCTCATTCCAAGGGCATCATCTGCTGCAACTCCCCTGTGGATACAATGGCAGTTTACCGTTTCCCCGGCAGGGAGAATCGGATCCCTGGGATACATGGGATGGTAGACAACGCCATCCCTCCCCTTTAATTCAAACGGCTGATCCTTCGGCACGATCTGTCCGTCCATCTCCACATGATTCGGACGGGGTTTATTTTTATGCGCTCCGGTATGCCGCCATTCTTTCCGATCCGTAGATGGGCTTTGCTGAATCGCCTCTTCTCTGGCAACCGAGTGTGCACGCAATACCTCAGTAACAGCTACCCGCCTTGCCTGATAGTGTTCGTTTCGCCAGCCTCCATCCATTATTTTCCGTGTCAGTTTTTCAATGCTTTCCCCTTTGTCTATGGTGCTCTGAATGATATCCGAAATCTGCTGATGGGTGTTTATCTTCATCAGTTCCCCCAGCCTCTTGCTCCAGGAGGCAATCCAGCTCTGTGTTCTCTGCCGTATGATATCGACCACCAATTCCCCATCCGTTTCCTGCATATACACGGTGGCCAGCTTCGGTATCTGCGTCTGGAGCATATCTGCCGTCGTGCCTTCCACCTGCTCCGCAATATCGTCTCCATCCATCATTTCAGATACTGCCCGCTGCGCCTCCTCCCACCCGGAACCGGATGCGGTCTCAAGAGCCGCCACAAAGTCATCGGTCTGGTTCTGGAGCGTTTCTGCGACTTCATCCTGCATGGTGTTGATGGCGCCAACGGTATCTTCCGCTTCTGCATATCCTTCATCAGCCAGCGAATCCGCAAGATCTTCATCAGCTTTTGCAAGATATTGGTCTATCGCCCCGATAATGCCGTCTGCATTAGACAAGAGGGCTTTTGCAATCGCCTGATAATAATTTGACTTTTCAGACATATCACTCACCCGCTTTCTCCTGATACCCTTTCAGCGCTTTCCGGATTTCCAGCATAATGGGAACGATATCCGCATCATAAACAGCAGCCTTTTGAATCTGTCCGTCAAGCTGCTCTATCTCAGCATCCGTGACCGCCTTTTTCTCCTTCTGAGGCTCTCTCTTTTGACCTGCAGGCCCGTTTTTCTGTGCCGGCAGGTTTCCTACTGGGGCGGATCCAAAATCCGGCTGCTGGCTTTGTGAGAGCGTTTTTGTATACGCAAGGGGAATATCACCCCAGTCTCCCTCATAATCTTCGCAGCCGTCCTTTCCCAGCACCTCATATGTAAGCTCTTTTGCCGTATTGGGCGTTAGACCGCCAGCCCGTTCAGTAATGTTCAGCATTTTCTGGATATCATCAGGATTAGTAATATCCGGCTCGTCAAACTGCACTTCCACATACCGGAACCGGTAGCCATTCAGAAGTTTCTGGTTAACGATCCATGCCAGAGAAGTCCTCTCCGGCTGAAATACCTGTTTTTCAGTAACTTCCATTGCGGTCTGTGCCGTTGCCCTGTTGAAGTCCGTGGTATATCCCACATACAGATCCGGGAGTAGGAATGCTGACTGCGTCTTCTTTCTTCCGTTCTCCTGGTACTCCTGAAACAGTTCATCTTTTTGCAGAATAGAGGCAAGGTCTTTAATCTCCACTTCAGGGGGCTTCTGCTCCGCAAATGCAGCTGTGGTCTCTAAGGTGTCAGTCTCTAATACCAAAAAAGAGTGCTGTCCGCTTTCTCCTTCAATGCCTTCCATATACTCTTTCAGCTTGATAAATGCCGAGTCTGTCAGGGTTCCCCCCTTGACCAGTATCATAAGCGGTGTATGTCTCCCATGCCGAAAATAATTATTATTCAAAACCTCCGCCCTTCGGTTCCCATCAACGGTAAGCACTTGCCCAATCCAACGGACCTCTCCGTATGGCATACTTCCAATGCGGAATTCAATAATCTCATTGGCCTGATCGTCTATGTCGATGGGACTGTCGGCCTCGCCTATGTACTCACCGCTTCTCTTATCCATAATACGGGGATCCCCAAACTCCTTGAAGTACACCGTCTTACCGCCTACATTCTGCCGGAATTTACGAAACTTCTTTTTTCTATTGATTGCTGTCCCCTTGTAGAAATACTCTATATCCACATATGGCCGAAGCGGATATGTCATATCAATGGATGGAGTATCAATGATAAACTGCAGCTCCACAACTTCCTGTGCCTGGTTTCTGATAACTTCGCAATAAGATATTCCGTATGTCTCCCTGTCACGGATAACATTTTCAAATACTTCTTTTGTTTGCATATCCATATTGAGAAGCGCTATGATCTGCTTCAGCGCATCCCATTCCGTTTTCATCTCTGATGTTTCAGTATCATAATCTTCTGCATATCTCACAGAAATACCAAAACCGGCAATATTGCTCTTATATGCTCTGATGCACTGCGGCAAAATTGTTGAATTATCAACCAAGGCTTTCAAACCACGCATATCAATGGCATGAGGTATCCAGTCAGAAGCAGATATCTGTATGGACGGATCCAGTTGCTCGCCCTTGTCTGACTTTTCCACTTTCCGCTGCGCATAAAACACTGTTGGTGCATCCATGCTGGAGGATTTTATTATTTTCACATCCACTCTTGGCGTAGGCGCTTTCTTTTCATCCATCAGCCCTTCCCTCCCTTCTTTTTATAATTCAGTGGAAGACATACAAGCAGGATGCAATCCCCTTCATCCGGGGAAGAAAGCCCTCTGTCTTTCATATCCTGTTTGCTTTCAACCTTCTGCTTGCCATTTGGCAAAAACTCACACTTCCTACACGACAGCTGGCCGATCAGATCGCTGTCATCCGGAAGTATGATCTCCGGCGTGTGAGGATGTCCGAAATTGTCATATGGGGCAATCAAATCCCTTACCACTCCCATCATATATGTAGTCGAATCTGCGTAATACCGATGTTTAATTGAGACACCAAAATTTACCGGCAGAATTACCATATCCCCAAAAACAGCAGGTTCGGATTTCCTTAAATTCCTAAGCTGATCCACCACACCGCCGCCAACGCCGCCGTCATCCACCTTGACACCGATCTGCCCCTTGAACTGGAACCGCTGTTTCAGTTCCTTATAAAGCTTTGCTATCGTGCCGGTTGTCCAGGTGGTATCCTTGCCATTGTACTTTTTGTAAATCTGGACAACTTCATTTACCCGATACCCGATGCAGGTTTTATCATCTCCAAACCGGGCCACATCACAGCCTATTTCAATCCGTTCTACGCCGCTCACATCTATCGGCTGGAGATTCCCGGCGCCGTCCCGGTACTTTCCGAACGCTCTGGCTGTAGCCTCCGACATCTCGGTCTTAATGCTCTGCTCCAGAAATGAAATAGGGATAAACACATCATCCTCCTGCTCCGGGAACTCGCCATACACCCGCACCCGGACAACATTGCTGTTCTCTCCATATTTCCGCTTCATAGCTGCGATATTGTCTTTGTTGGTGCGCCTGCTGTTCTCTGAATTTACCGTATGGCACCGGTACAGCGCCCGGTCTGCGGTATGGCTGTCGTAAAATGTACCGCTGGTCTTTGTGGGATTGCCCATCAGGAGCAGCTTATTGTTCTCACCGGAAAGCGTTCCCGTGATTGCTTCCATGATCGGATCTGCAACACCGGAGGCTTCGTCCACAATGAACAGCATATTATCCTCGTGGAATAATAGGCTTGTCATTCTGAAAGTCCGTATTTGCAGTGTTTTCAAGGCTTTCTGCCGTCTGACTCCACCCTTTTACACCACGCTTGACACCATTTTTCAGAAACCAGGCAGCAGGCATTCCGCTCCGCCTGCTGCCCTCTGCCAATCTGCCGCCGGACTCTGCTCAAAACTGGTTCGCAAGTTTTCTGATCTCCTCCCTCTCCAATTCCGCCGTCACATGGGTATAGATATTCATGGTCACATCAATGGTGGAATGGCCGAGATAGCTCTGCACCACTTTCGGCGGAATCCCCCGCTCCAGCGCCCTGGTCGCAAATGTGTGGCGCATAGCGTGTGGACAGAATGTCTCCATCAGCTCCGGCTTCCTGTGTTCTGCTGCCGCTTTCTTTTCCTCTGCCCGATTGACAGCGTTCACGGTGGAATCTATGTATCTGCCAACGGATAAGGTCATAAGCGGTTTCCCGAACATGGTAGTGAATACAAGATGCTCCAGCCCCTTGACCGGCTGCCACTTGTCCCCCAGCATCATCCTGAGCTTGGCCTGCTCCACCTTATGCCGTCTCAGCCTTTTGGCTATCTCCGGCAGCATTGGGATGGTCCGTTTGCTCTCCCCCGTTTTCACCGGGCCCTTGTAATAATCCTTCCCGGCAATTTTTATCATAGTGCCATTAACATGTATCTCCATCTTCTCAAAATCAATATCCCTCCATTCCAACCCGTTGATCTCCCCTATCCTCATGCCGGTAAAGAATCCCACATAGAAAATATCTGCATAAAACGGCTTCCTTTTCGCAGCGCATTCCAGGAACGCTTTCTGCTCCTGCTCTGTCAAAGCCCGACGGCGCGGATTTCTTTCTTCACTCTCCACCTTGGGGAGAATGGACTTCTCTACCGGATTTATAATAATAATGCCATTCATAGCCGCCTGATGGAAGATCATGTTCATGGTCTGCCTTGTATTCTCAATATATCCGCTGGAATACCCTTCACGCTTCATTTTGTTCAGAATTCTTTGAATATGCTCCGGCCTGACCGCTTGCAGCTTCATATGCCCGATTTCCGGCTTGACATGCTTATAACACTTCTCATTCCCGATTATCGTTGTTTCCCGGACAACATTTTCCCGGTACTCTTTCAGCCACGTTTTGTACCATGAATCCACCGTCAGTCTGTCCGGCCTTGCATAAACGCCATGATCCATCTCATATTTCGCATCCCTGAGTTTCCTCTGGACTTCCTTCAAATCCGTTCCATAGATAGTGTAACGTTTTCCATTGAATGTATATCTCGCCTGGTACCTGCCATCCTTACGCAGAGAAATCCCAGGCGGTAACTGCTTTTTATCAGCTGCCATAACCTCCAGCTCCTTTCCGATACGCAAAGAGGCAGCAGGGCCGCCTCAGTCCATATTCAGTTTTTATTGTGAATGTGTCAAAATTCGGTTATAATACAAATGCTTTGGTGTCCTCTTATCATACACCTTAGTTCCTTATAGGCTCCCCCATGTTGCAGCATGGCGGGAGCCTCCGCTTTGCCCCTCCTTTCCGCCGTATGCCCTCTAATTTGCCCTACAGGGCTGTTTTCTGTCCTCAAAGGTAAAATCACGCCTGCATCCGGTTTTCAGCCCTCACGGTCACACAGGCGGTCAAATTTCATGCGGTCCACCATCACCCTCCTTCCGATACGGACGATCAGCCCATTCTCATCTGCATAACTCCGCGCCTTCGTCTTCCCAATGCCTGCATAGCGGCAGAACTCTTTCATGCTCAGGAGCTTTTTATCTGCCAGCCCGGCAGCAGGGGCGCTACATGCAGCAGGCCGGTGACATCTGCCGAAATCCAGACCCACGAGCGGATCCGTCTGCCTTGCCTCTATCTCTGCCATGGTCAGATGCTCTTTCCGGCAGAGGCCGAGGGCGGACAGTACCGCCTCATGCTCTACCAGCCGCCTTATATACTCCTGCCGGCATCTCTCCCCTTCATCGGACTTTGACATCATGCACACGCATTTTGTCAAGCTGTCCGACAGGATGAAGTCATTGCCGCCTATGTACCGGTAATCCAGATCCTCCACGGCAAACCGGTTCCCGGTGATGTTCCGCTCCACCCACTTGCCATAATTCCCTGGGCTCAGCCCCAGAAATGAATAAAGCTCGCTTGCCAGGACCTCCCCAGGGCGGAGCCTCTCGCTGGTTATCTGTGCCGGCGCCTGCTGCCTCCCCTGAAAGTAATAGTCAACCAGGCGCTCATACACTTCCCATGCCTGATCCGTGTTAAGGGATTTCGCATGGAGAAGCACGCCCCTTTCGCTCCAGATATATAGCCTTTTGGCATTTTGGGAACCGGTGACAATTTGACACCGGTTAAGAAATGCCCTCTTTTCATCCCCTTCCAGATAGAGGTAGTGGACGCCCTCTTTATATTTTCCTTTATTCCGCTGAAAATTTTTGGTTATCGTATTCCTGCTGGTACCGTAACACTCCGCCAGCTGCGCCGTTGTCAGCACACGCTTTCCCTTATACTCCACGATCCGGGGAACCATCGCCGCCTCCTGCTGCCTATCCATAAAAACCACCTCCTACTTTTCTCCCTTCCGGTTCTGCTTCGAGCACCATTCATCAAACAAGAGACGGTCAACAAGAAGCCGGTCCCCGATATAAACCACGGCGCATATTTCTTTGGCCAGCTTCCTTGCCATCCCGTCACCGATACCGCCGGCATATTCCCGGAAATCCTTAATGCTAAGCAGCCTCCGCTCTGTCAGCGGTATGCGTTCTGCCTGCTGCCCGGTGCCCACAAACCCCTCCGCTTTACGCTTTTCATACCAGACAGCCGGGACTTTGCCGGATACCACCAGCTTGCCGGATGCCTTTAACTCCTTATGGAGCTTCTTTACCAGTTCTGCCGCTTCCGCCCCACTGATGGAGAGATCAGTGGCTATATCAGCCTCAGTGTAGAACATTTTACGCTCCATCACCATCCTCACCTCCCTTCCCGGCACATTTTTCAACCGCCGCCTTATACCCTTCGATAAAACCCCGTTTCCGTGATGCCACTGCAGTCTCCTTCAGCAGATTGCCGATTCGCTCCCTCTGCCCTGCCGGCAGCAGCTTCACAAATGCCGGCATATTGCCGCAGCGCCCTAATTCCTCCGGCTCCCTTCTTCTGGAGATATATTCCTCAAATGCCAGCGTGCAATATCTATCCGAATCGCCGCCCTGGGCGTCATACACCCAGGAGAAACGGCTGCTTATTGCCTCATTCAGCATTTCAACCATGACAATGCGCTCCCTGAGCTGAGAGAGGAACACATCCATGCTATTCCCCACGGCCTGGAGGGTGACGCCATCCCCATTGAATATGGCCTCAATGATGATCTCCGTTTTGTCGTAACAATAAGCAACGGCATTTCTCAAAAGATTGTCAAATACCCTCTGCATCTTGTCGGCGTCACAGTTCAGCATGATATCGTCTGCCGCCACAAGACGGCAGG
>OFHM01001319.1_pt1 | contig 16561 bp, 15 predicted proteins | sample 1521311 | NCBI WGS metagenome assembly OFHM01 (sample SAMEA3504083, study PRJEB24116) | mouse gut metagenome | biome: mouse gut; feature: mouse-associated habitat; material: faeces | place: Denmark | collected 2011 | reverse complement strand
CCCCCAGCCGCTCCTTGACGTCGTTGGTGCCCAGCATGATGATCAAGAGGTCCACCACCTCGTGACTCTTGAGAAGGGCGTAGATGACCCCCAGGGCGTCCATGCTCTCGTGGAGGGGATCCGGGAAGACGGTGGTCCGGCCGCTGAGGCCCTCCTCCGTCACCAGGTACTCCTCCCCCAGCGCCTTTTGCAGCAGACAGGTCCACCGCTCCTCTTCGTTAAAGCGGATACCCCCATCGGCGCAATCGGCGGGGTCGGCGCAATAGCCATGGGTGTTGGAATCTCCAATACAAACGATATGCTTTTTCATCCTAAAGCCTTCTTTCCGGAAAACACAGCACAGGCCCAAAGGGACCGGCCCTATGTTTTGTTAGTGATGGAAAATTCATCCGCTGATGAGCCTTGCCAGGAAAGCAAACACCAGGAAATGGACAGGATAGAAGATGTAGAAGAACCACTTGCTTCCCCTCCCCCGCTCCCCGTTGTAAAGGAGGAGAAAGGGCAGGGCCAGCACGGTCCAGGGGGAGACCACCAGCAGCGGAGCCAGCCCCGCCGCCTGCACCTTCCCTTTATCCCGGAGGAGATAGACCAGCGACGCCGCCAGCGGTCCCATAAAGACATACTCCCCCCGTATCAGGTAGGCCAGGAGCATACCGGCGGCCATGGCGGCTGCCGTCATCCCCCAGCGAAGGGCCTTCTGTTCCGGCCACCGCTCCTCCACCCTGCTGATAAGCAGCAGGGTCAGGATAGCGCAGGCCAGGGTGAACATCACGTTCTGGAGGCGCAGGGAAAAGAAGCTCTGGTAGTGGGCCAGGGTGTAGGGTATCTCGGAGAGGAGGGCAAACCAAAGCATCTGGCGCCCGTACCGCAGTCTGTCGCGGGTGTGAAGAAACCCCTCCACAATGAGGAAGCAGAAGATGGGAAAGGCGATGGCCCCTAAAATATCGCAAATCTCCCGCCCCAGCATCAGCTGACGCAGGGCGGCGGGGGAATCCTGGTTCACCACCAGCATCCCCTCCACCCGGTAAGGGGCCATTAACGCCCTTAGCAAAAAACTGCCAATGTGGTCGATGACCATGCTGGCCACCGCTATGCGCTTGAGCCCAAAGCTGCTGAAAAAGCCACGCCTCATAAGAAACCTCTCCCTCTGTCCTTCCTGGGGAAGGGCGGCCCGAAACCACCCGGCACACCAACCCCTTCATTACAACGAGGCCGGTATGCCGGGAGGCTTCAAAACCACAAAAAACACAAGCCCCAGACTCCAGGCGCCCACTGAGATGCACCGCAAAGGTAAGGCCGAGTAGGGCCCGACAGCGGCGGCACGCCGCTAGCCTTTGACGGCGCCCATGGTGATGCCCTGGGTGAAATACTTCTGGAAGGCCAGGAAGATGGCGATGATGGGGATAGCCGCCAGGGTGGCGCCGGCCATGAGGATGCCCACGTCAATGGAGGTTTCCGCCTGGAAGGTGGCGATACCCAGGGAGATGGTGAAGTTGTTGCCGCTGCCCAGCATAATCAGCTGGAGGAAGTAGTCGTTCCAGGAGTTGATGAAGGTGAAGATGGCCAGGGCCCCGATGCCCGGCTTCACCAGGTCCACCACGATGGTGGTGAAGGTCCGCCACTCGCTGGCGCCGTCGATGCGGGCGGCCTCCAGGATCTCGCCGGGGATGCCCTCGGAAAACTGCTTCATGAGGAAGACACCGAAGGGCCAGCCCACGGTGGGGAAGATAACCGCCCAGATGTTATCCCACAGCCCTATGGCGGAGATCTCCTTGATGAGGGGGATGAGGATAACCTGCTTGGGCAGGGCCATGGCGCAGACGATGAGGGAGAAAAGGAGCGCCCGGCCGGGGAACCGCTTTTTCGCCAGGGCGTACCCCGCCATGGAGGCGGTGATGCAGGTGAGGACCATGGCCATCACCGCCATAAACACCGTGTTAAGAAGCCATCGGATGGCGGCAGGGAACTGGGGCCCCGAAAGTATAATGGTGGTCTTATCGGGGGTGAACATAGCGCTGAAGGGCACCGCCAGCTCCCACAGGGGGGCGGTGCGGCGGGCAAACAGCCGTGCAAAGTTATCCAGGGTAAAGACGGTGGGGAACCACACCGGCGTTACCGAGTTGTACTCTTTGGCGATTTTAAAGGCGCCGGTGACGATCCAGTAGAGGGGGAACATAAAGAGGAAAGCCAGAATCACCAGAACCACCACAGAAAAGATGCCGTACGCGCCCTTGCGCTGAAGCTCCGATTTATTCATCTCCCCACCCCCTTACTTTTCGGCCGCCAGCTTGAACTGGACGGCGGACAGAATGCCGATGAAGATAGCCAGCACAACACCCATGGCGTTGGCGTAGCCGAAGTGACCCAGCTGCTCGGTGAGCTTGAAGGCGGTGAAGTAGATGTGGTACATCACCGTGTTGGTACCAGAGCCGCCGCTTGTCAGCAGCTGAATCAGGGCAAAGCACTGGAAAGAGTTGATGGTGGTGATAACCAGTATGTACAGGGTGGTGGGCATCATCTGGGGCCACTTGACATTCCAGAAGACCTGGAAATCGGTGGCGCCGTCCACCTTGGCCGCCTCGATTTGGGTGGCGTCCACGTTGCCCAAGGCGGAGACATACAGCACAATAGGCTGTCCCACCGAGGTGGTGAACAAAATGACGATGATACACCACAGGGCGTACTTGCTATCCCCCAGCCAGTTGATGTTCTTTTCGATGATGCCGGTGCCCTTCAGGACAAAGTTCAGGATACCGGTGTAGTTATCGTACATCCACTTCCACACCACGGTGACGGCCACCGAGCCGGTGACCACCGGCAGGTAGAAGATGCACCGGAAGGCGGAGAGCACCGGGCCGCTGAGCTTATAAATAGCGGAGGAGACCCAGAGGGAAAAGGCACAGACGGCGGGAACGCTGACGATTACGATAACAAAGGTGTTGCGCAGCGCCTCCAGGAAGGTCTTATCGCTAAGGAGCTTCTGGAAGTTTAAAAGCCCAATAAACTCGGTGGCGGCCTTGGCGTTCATGTTTGCGTTGGTGAGGCTGTAGAAGATGCAGATGAACATGGGGAAGACAACGAAGCCCACAAAAAAGATCAGACTGGGGAGGAGGAAGAAATAAGCGGTACGGGCCTCCCGTATCATCAGCTCACGGCTTCGAAGAGTGCCTGCATTTGCCAAATCAATCGCCCCTTTCGGAAGAATTTTCCCAGACAGGGAGCCGCGTCGCAGGCCCGGCAGCCAAGCTGCCAGGCAGGTCACGCACCCTCCCGTCCGGACCGGGTATAAAAACACACCCTTTCCCCGCGCCATGCGGGGAAAGGGTGCGCGAAACCCTTCGTTTCAGTTCTTATGTGGGGAGCCTGGCTTAGCCAGCGGCAGCAGCGTTGGCCTCCGCAGCGCCAGCGGCCACGACGGTGGCGATATCCTCGCCAGCGCCAACCTTCTGGAGCATGTTCCACCAGGCGGTACGGGCGCCGGCCCAGCCCTTGGTGACCTGATAGTAGTCGCCCAGGAAGGGCATCAGGACCTGGTAGTCGTTCATGGTCTTGTTGTCAGCCCAGATGGTGGAGAGGTCAGTCCCCTCGGCAGCGGAGCGGACGGGGAAGTAGTTAGCGGTCTTCACAGCCTCCACGGTGTGGGCGGAGTCAGCCATGTACTTGATGAACTTCTTGGCGTTCTCGATGCGGGTAGCGTCGCCGTTATCGAAGACGCCGAAGCCCCAGATGCCGCCGTTGAGCTTGGCGGTGCCGTCCTGGGAGGGGAAGCTCATGAAGGCGATCTCCTCGCCGCTCTGGGTCAGGCCCTCGCCGGTGTTGGCGATGTTGGGGTTCAGCTGCTGGGCGATGTTCCAGCAGAAAGCCATCTTCAGGATGCCCTGGTAGAACTTCGCAATCTCGTCGCCGCCCTCCAGGGAAGCGTCGAACTCGATGCCATTGGTATCCTTCAGCTTCTGGAGCGCCTCGATGTTCTTAGGATCGTCCCAGGTGTACTTGGTGTGGGCAGCATCGGTGAAGGTGCCGCCGTACAGGTTGTTGACGAGGACACGGGTGCCTTGGTCGCCGCCCTGGCCCTTGCAGAAGACAGCGCCCACGGTGCCGTCGAACTTGCCGGACAGAGCCTCAACGGCCTTGATGAAGTTCTCGGTGGTCCAGGTGTGGTTCTCCAGATCCACATACTGAAGAGCGCCGGCCTCCTCAAAGGCGTTCTTGTTGATGGCCATGCAGTGAGCGGTCATAACCAGAGGATACTCATACACAGCGCCGTTGGTGTGGGTGCAGGCCTTCATGACGCCCTCGTTGACGCCGTTGATCTCGGCCAGGTCGGTCTCGTCAAACATGTCCTTCAGGTCCACCATGTGGCCGTTGGCGCCCCAGTTGGCAACCAGACGCTCAGGCCCTTCCAGAATCAGGTCGGGCGCGTTGCCGGCGGAGAGGGCGGCGTTGACCTTGTCATCGCCGTCGGCATAGGCCAGATAGTCCACCTTGACGGCGATGCCGGTCTCGGCGGTGAAGGCGTCGGTGAGCTTCTTAACCTCGGTCTCCTGGCCCCAGTTGCCGATGGGATAGGTCCACAGGGTGATGGAGCCGTCGTCAGCGGGGGCGGGGTCCGGAGTGGTGGAAGGGGTGGAGTTATCCGGGGTGGACGCAGGAGAAGAGGGGTTGGCGGCCGGGCCGCAGGCTGCCACGCTGGCCACCATAAAGACGGCCACGAGCATGGCAAGAATGCGCTTAATCTTCATAGAATACATCCTCCTTGTTGAATAAATCTTGCAAAAACAGATGGGTCTAAACTATTGAAATTGTACAGTATTTTCATGCCTATGTCAAGAGGAAGGAAAAATAATTTCAGACGACAGGAAAACTGAAAAAAATTTGGGCATTCCCCCAGAATCGGGCGCAAGCCGCACAAGTTTTTATGAACGTCTCATAGCCTATAAGCCAGAAAAAACTCCTTTTCCGCTGATATATGCTCTTGATTTTCAGGAAAGCCCTGTTATGCTAGGGCAAAGGAGGATTTACATATGTCAATTTTTAGCAACCAGGAGGGAATCGTCTGCCTGGAAGAAACCGAGCCGCCTGGGGCGGAATCGTTCCGCTGCTCCATGGCGGTCACCCATGTGTACCGCTTCCGGGACGGGAGCATGTACGCGGTCTGTCCCCGGTGCCATGTGACAATGGAGCGGGAATACCAATCCTACTGCGACCGCTGTGGCCAGTGCCTTGGATGGGCCTCCTTCGGGCGGGCGGCGGTGGTCACAAAGCCATAGCTCCAAACTCCCCCCAGGGGAAGGGACCTGGATGCCTCTAACCGGCGCCCAGGTCCTTTTTAGAGCCTATTCAAGATCTCCGGGTGTGCCGAATGGACGGGAATTTTTTCGTCCAACAAGGAAAAAAGCGGAGAAATACTTGGTGTATTTCGAGCATTTTTGACGCAGCTTGGGCGGAAAAAGGCCCGTTTAGACGGTGCGCCAGGTGATCTTGAATAGGCTCTTAGAGACCACGCTATACAAAGAAAGTCCTCCCGGTTTTAGCCGGGGGGACTTGTCTTGTGGTGTGCAGGGGACCACCAGGGAAAACTGGCGCCTCCCTGGCGGCTGGCACAGGGAAGATTATCTTTCGGCTTCCTCGATGGCGTCCTCCGGAGAAACGCCGCTGTACATCACCTTCATGATGCCGGGGAAATAACGGTCCATCATGCTGTAGCCGCAGCCCACCTGGCGGTCGATGACCTCCTGATCCAGGTCGATATCGCCACAGAAGTTGGTGACCTTATAGCGGACCTCGCCGTCGGAGAAGTCCAGCTCAAAGTTGCCGATGGTCAGGCCGTAGTTGGCGCGGGTGAGGTATTCGGCCACGCGCATACGGGCTTCCTCAGGAACCTTCACAGGGCTGATGGAATAGACCGTAAAGCCCTCATCGCCCCGGCCTACCACGATGGTGCGGCAGTTTTCCAGCTGCTTGGTGCGCATTCCCATACGGATGACTTCGTCCCCGTCCTGGTCGCTTTCCTCGTAGGAATAGTTCCAGTGGGCGTCGTCAAAGTTTCTGCGGATTGCATCCATGATCTTAGACATGTTCACGTTCTCCTTTATGTCTTATCTATCGCGTACACCGGGGGAGGGCCGAATGTCCTCCCCCCGGTGCAGTGATCAAAGGGTTGTTATTCGCCGTCGGCCCGCATGGCCTTGGCCTCCTCGATGACAGCGGCCTCCAGCATCTGGGGCAGCTGCTCATACCGCTCGAAGTTCAGCTCAAAGTCCCCTCTCCCCTGGCTGATGGAGCGCAGGATGATGGAAAAGTCCAGCATCTCGCTCATGGGAACCTCGGCCACAATCTCCTGGTAGCCGCCGTTTAGGGGGTTCATCCCCAGCACGCGGCCCCGGCGCTTGTTCAGCTCGCTGATAATATCCCCGGTGTTGGCATCCGGGACGGTGACCTTAAGGCTGCCGATGGGCTCCAGCAGGACAGGGCCAGCTTGGGGCAGACCCGCCTTATAAGCCAGGGAGGCGGCGGTCTTAAAGGCCATTTCGGAGGAATCCACCGGGTGATAGGAGCCGTCCACCAAGGTGGCCTTCAGGCCCACCACCGGATAACCGGCGATGGTCCCCTGCTTAACGCACTCCTGGAGGCCCTTTTCCACCGCGGGGAAGAAGTTTTTTGGCACCGCGCCGCCGAAGACGTTCTCCTCAAAGACCAGGCCCTCGCTGTCACAGGGCTCGAACTCGATCCAAACATCGCCGAACTGGCCGTGTCCGCCGGACTGCTTCTTGTGGCGGCCCTGGACCTTCACCTTCTTGCGGATGGTCTCCCGGTAGGCGACGCGCTGCTTGGTGAGGGTGATTTCGATGCCGAACTTATTCTTCAGCTTGCTGACGATCACATCCAGGTGCTGCTCTCCCAGGCCGGAGATAAGCTGCTGGCGGGTCTCGGTGTTGTTTTCAAAGGCGATGGCGGGGTCCTCCTCCATCAGCCGCAGAAGGGCCTGGGCAATTTTGCCCTCATCCCCCTTGCCCTTGAGCTGGATCGCCATGGTGAGGCTTGGCTTTGGGAAGGGAGCCTTTTCAAAGAGAACCAGCCGCTTGGGATCGCAGATGGAATCCCCTGTGACGGCCTCCGCCAGCTTGCAGATGACACCAATATCCCCAGCGCCAATATAATCGGTATCCTCCTGTTTTTTGCCCCGGATGGTCACCAGCTTGCCCATCCGCTCCGGCACGCCGGCCCGGACGTTGGTGGGGCTGGAGGAGGCGGCCAGCTTGCCGGCCACCACCTTGACATAGGACATCTTCCCCACAAAGGGGTCGGTGACCGTTTTGAAAACAAAGGCGGCCAGGGGATCGTCGGCGTTGCAGTCCAGGTACAGCTCCTCGCCGCCGGGGGTCTTCACCTGCTCCCCGGCGTTATCGGCGGCGGAGGGCAGGATGGTGACAATGGCGTTGAGCAGGGGGTTGATGGCCTCGGTGGTGAGGGCGGAGCCGCAGAACACCGGGGCGATGGTGCCGGTGCGCACACCCTGGAGAAGGCCCTTGCGGATCTCCTCCTGGGTGAAGTCCTCCCCGGAGAAGAACTTATCCATCAGCTCCTCGGAGGTCTCGGCCACCGCTTCCTGGATGTCGTCCTTCAAGGCATTCACCATCCCGGAGGCTCCGGCGGGGATCTCCACGTCGGTCTTGCTGCCGTCGGCGGCATAGGAGAAGGCCCGGTCGTCCAATAGGTCGATGTAGCAAACCACCTTGTGGTCCTCCACATAGGGCACCACCATGGGACAGGCGCTGGCGCCGAAGGCGGCATGGAGGCTTTCCATCACCTTATGGAAATCGGCGTGCTCGGTATCCATCTTATTGATGTAGAAGAGCTTGGCCTTGCCCATCTGGGTGGCCAGCTTGTAGGCTTTTTCGGTGCCCACATTGACGCCGGACTTGGCGGAGACGACGATGAGGACGCTTTCCGCGGCGCGGATGCCCTCGCTCATCCCCACGGCGAAGTCAAACAGCCCAGGGCAGTCGATGAGGTTTATCTTGTTGTCCTTCCACTCCAGGGGAGCCACGGCGGAGGACACCGAGACCTTCCGGCGAATCTCCTCCTGGTCGCAGTCGCAGACGGTGTTTCCATCGGCGGTCTTTCCCAAACGGTCGGTAGCCCCGGCCCGGTACAGCATCGCCTCCGCCAGGGAGGTCTTTCCGCTCCCGCCGTGGCCGGCGATGGCAACGTTTCGGATCTTATCCGCCATATACTGTTTCATGGTATGGCTTGCCCCTTTCTTTTCCCCAATCAGAGGGGTAATTTCTCAAACCGCAGGGTGGAAAGCGGGTTCCTGTCTTTCCCTATCTAAGCGATTTTGACACAAAATGACGCTTCTTTCAGAAGTGCCTTAGTACAATTATACATAATCCCGGCGGGAATAGCAACCACTTCTTTTCCAGAACCCCTCCACATCTCTGCCAAAATCAGGGCCGCAATTTTGTGCAAAAAGCCGGACAATCACCCCGCCTCGCCGGCCACGGCCCCTGGCCGTAATTTTAACCGCGCCTATCCTTCATACAGCGCCCCCTTTCCTCTCTATTTCTTTTGGAAATTTTTCCGGAAGGGCTTGCATTTTCCCCTGGAATGGGATATAATATATTTCTGTCAGGCGAAAAAGCCTGAATGTTTCCTTTGTTTGGACACAACCGCTATGGAGAGATGGCTGAGTTGGTCTAAGGCGCACGACTGGAAATCGTGTAACGGCTAATACCCGTTCAAGGGTTCGAATCCCTTTCTCTCCGCCAACAGAAAACCCGCTTAAACGCTATGTTTAGGCGGGTTTTTCTATGTCTTTTTTGAGGTTGTACCCTTTATTTTACCCTTTACAGGTTTTTACCCTTTGGCAAGACTGGTATAGTAGCCCTGCATCCGGGCGGCGGTGTCTTTCATCATCTGTTCAGAGGTGTGGGCGTAGACATTAAGGGTGAAACTGGCGGTGGCGTGGCCCAGAAGGTCCTGGACGCTCTTTACATCCGCACCGCTGGCGATGGCTACCGTAGCCGCTGTGTGCCGGAGGTCGTGGGGCCTTGCGTCCGGCCTGCCGATGCTGGCGGCAATTTTCTTGAATCGCCGGTAGAAGGTGGGGACAGAGTAGGGGGTTCCCGCTTCATCGGTGAAAACCAGATCATCCAGGTTGCTCCAGCCCGGTCCGGCCCGCAGGCGGAACTCCCGCTGCTTGGCCCGCTCCGCCTGGAGGTATTCAAAGGCGATGGGCGGCGGTTCAATGGTCCGGGGCTTCCCGCTTTTGGCGGTGGGTGCGATATAACGCCCCTTGCCCTTCTCCCGCTGAAGCTGCTGGCTGATGGTAAGCCGCCCCTGCTCAAAGTCCACCTGCTTCCAGCTTAGGCCCAAACACTCCCCTTCCCGCAGACCGGCGAACAGGCACAAAGCGTAAGCATTCCGCATAGGGGAATCCTCTATTGCCGCCAGGAAAAGCGGGATTTCCTTGTCCGTCAGCGGGCGATCTCATGCCGATCCACCTTTGGCAGCTCGGCAGCATCGCAGGGGTTAGCGGGGATGATGCCCTGCTTTACGGCCACGCTAAGGGCCTTGTGAAGGACAGCGGAGACATTCTTTACCGTTTTCCCGGAGATTCCCGCTTTGGTCATGGTGTTATAAAGCCGCTGGACCTGGGTCCCCTTGACCGCCTGCAACTCTATAGCCCCCACCACCGGGACGATATGGTTTTTGATGATCCCTTCATAGCTGCGGTAGGTCAGGGGCTTCACCTTCCCGGCGCAGAAGGTGGTCAGCCACTCCTCCATCCACTGGGAGACAGTGACCTTATTGGGGGTGGTATATGTCCCGTTGTCCAGGGCGGCCACCGCCTGGGCCAGCTTCTGGCGGGCCTCCTTCTGGGTGGCCCCGTAGACCGACCGCTGTATTTGCCTGCCGGTGCCAGGGTCCCGGCCTATGGTAAAGCGGGCCTCCCACCGGCCATCAGGCCGTTGGCGGATGGTTCCGCCGCCTTTGGCGGATTTTTTTGGCATGGGTGGGCCTCCTTGTTGAAGAATGTTGAAGGACTTGTGTTTTGATATTCGGGTTTCATAACGATTTATTACGCTGTTGATGGGGTACGCATTTAAAGCGCACCCTTTATTCTTTTTCATGCTCGGAGTGAGGGTGTCTCTATTTTGGAGACGCCTTTCTACCTGCGCTTTCATTTATTTGTCTAATTTCTCGCATAGATCAACTGCATATTTGAGTTTCTCTTGCACATCGTTGCCAAATAAGGAAGCAAAAAAGTCGGCAACTTCAAACCATGCATACCTGTATCCTTTTTCTCTTTCAAGAATACCTGTTATCCATTCTTCCCAATCAAGCGTATCGGGAATAGCTTCCTCGATTTTTCTAAGCTGTTCCCGCCATTCTTTGACCGGATTCATATTGATTTTCCGAACATATTCTTTGTAAGCCTTTTCTCCGTCTGCAATTTCTTGCAAACGAATTTGAATTTTTGGCGTTAAGAAATTACATTTTTCTTCCGCCCTATCCGCTGCCTCATAATATTGGCGCAAATATGCCAAAAGATTGTAAAAATCTAAGGGAGACGAAAACAAGCGATTGAAAAACGTCATTAAATCCACATTGGTATTTTTCCGAAAGCGGATTATTTCGTTTACGATCTCCTCTGAAAGTCCGGTCATTTTACAAACGATCTGGACATCTCCATCGATTGTTTTTACACCTCCAGACCTACCAAGCAACCAATCTGTTGAAACACCAAAAAAAATCTGCAATACGGGTTAATTTGTCAGCATGCTGATCGTCGACATCCTCCAGAAAATCCGGGGGCAGGCCCTTCCCAGAGAAACGGGATACGCCCAGGACTACCGGGAGATGGAAACGGTAAAGGAATTTATGGATGGCCGGGGTGTGTCTATCCTGTTTGTCCACCATAACCGGAAGATGAAGGACGATGATGACCCCTTCAACATGATCTCCGGCACTAACGGCATCATGGGGGCTTCTGACACCACCTGGGTCCTGATGAAGGACAAGCGTTCCGATGGTGAAGTTATTCTGTATATCACCGGGCGGGACGTAGAACAAAGCAACACCGTGACACGCTTTAACAAGGACACCTGGAGATGGGAGGCGGTGGGTGAGGTTGCCCAACTGGCAGAGGAACGGACAAGGGCGGCCTATGACCAAAGCCCTGTTGTCACTACCATTAAAAAGCTGCTGGAGCAATCCCAGAGCCACCGCTGGAGTGGCACAGCAAAGGAGTTGATGGAGGCAGGGAAGTACATCGCAAAGACCTACCTGGCCCCGGACAGTCAAAAACTGGGTTATCTTATCCGTGACCTGGAAAAGCCGCTGTTTGCGTATGACGGGATTGTGCATTTAGCAAAGAAAACCGGTGGGCACGGCGGGAAGAAGCACGATTTCTATTATCAGAATTTAGACCAGTTTGAAGAAGTCCCAGAACTGAAATGGACAGATATATAGACGAACCCCCCATTCACCCCCATAACCCCCAGCATTAGGGGGATGGGTTATGGGGAGGATTGGGGGGGTAGGGATTATGTCTGCCACACCCCCTGCGGATAACGAAATCCCCGGATTCCCAAAACGGGAACTTGGTCAAAACGGACTGCCGACGCCATAGAAGCGGGGGAGATTGCACAGAATAAGTAAATCACAGCAACGAAAGGGCCGAAACGGGGAATTGGAGCTTGTGCGGATACTCCAGCAGTACAACATCCCAAGAGAACATTTGTCAAGGGGGATTTCATCATAAAGATGAAATCCCCCTTGAATAAAATGGAAGCGGTATATTAGACGACATTCTCACCTAGGATTATTTTGGGCATTGTAGTTAAACAACGATTCCAACGCTTATAAAATTTCTCGATACCAAGCTTAGATACTCTTGCATGGACCTCTTCGTTTTCCAATACCCAATATAGCACATATGTTACTTTACCAATATTTCTTGTAAGGCGAATAGGTAATTCGCCCTCTTTAACTGCACTAAAATCTTTTTGTCGGTGAGTACGCTTTATGTAATGCACATCAATAACACCATCTTGTTCCAAATAAAATTCAGACACTTCTTTCATCAGTTCTTCAATTTCATCTATCTTAGTTAATTTCGCTTCATATATACATATCTCATTAAACATATCTCCCCTCCTCAAATTCTGAGTTTATGAAATTGATACGAGCAAAGTATACCACAATTGCAAGCGCCGTTCAACTCTCAATTATCGGCACTGATAGTAGCGGCAAGCAATGCGCCGGTATATACCCGGCGCAGCTTGTTGGGGGTCGACGGCCCCCAAACTCCCGGTGCATCGGCGCAGCCCCGCCCGATGCACAAGCCGCCGGTGGCGTCTGCTGGCCTGTCCATACTGGGCAGGAAAGGAACGTCCGGCCCGGAGGGCGCACGGCTGCCGCCAGGCAGTACCACCATCGCGCCCAAGCCGGTGGTGGGTAAGTGCGCTCTTAGCAGAGGGCCGACAAAGAGAACGGAGCGCCCAGGTCATCCCCGGACGCTCCCGCTTCGGTTCCCTCCTGCTGGTCGATCACCGCCTCTCCAGCCTGTGCCATTCTGCCACAAATGAACCGCAGTCAATGTAATGTAGTGGTCTGGTGAAACCACCCTTTATACATTACATCTCACGATACTCTACCTGGGACGCTATGCTGCGCTCCATATCCATAATGCTTCCGAATCGACACCGCGGTTGCAGCCAAAGCGCTCAAAGAAAACGTCCTTACCATCAAAGGCAAGGGCGGATTGGTGCGGACGGTTCCACTGAATGACATTCTTTTGGACCGGCTCAGGCTCCACTTGAACAATACAAATCGTGGGCATAAGCTGTTTGTTCTCGATGGTCGCTTGACCCACGAGGCCATCAGAGGCTTCCAGCGATTTCTGGCAGGTAACCGCTTCTTGGCTCAGGACCCGGACTCCAACCGGCCTATGACTTTCCACGGCCTACGGCACACCCGGGCGGCGGAGTGGTATCGGGAGTGCATCCAAAGGGGTAGGAGCCCCTATCAGGCCAGGAAAGAAGTCGCCAAGCTACTGGGACATGGTCGGGATGATGTGACCCGTATCTATCTCGCCTCACTGAATGAGAAGGAAGGCAGCGCAGATGGATAGACGTCCTACCTCCTATGACGACCTTCCGTTGACGCTGTCAGTGAGAGAACTGATGCCAATTCTCTCCGTCGGCAGGAATACAGCCTATGAGCTGATCCGCTCCGGACAGATCAGAAGCGTTCGAATCGGCAGAAGGATTCTCATTCCCAAGGCAGAGGTTCTGCAGTTTTTGAAAAATAACTGAGTATCCCCCAAAAAAAGTGCCATTATATCGCATCCGACCGCCGGATGTGATATAATAGGCTTGTAACAGCGGGTACTCTATCCTGTTGGAAAGGAGTTTTTATGACAGGAAGCCTGCAAATCAAGCAAAATAAATATTATGCCGTCCTATCCTGGTATGAAGGGAAAAAGCGGAAGCCTTTTTGAAGCAGGAGATGGACAAACTAGAGAAGCTCCAGGAGCGCCACTTAACCGGGACGGACCAGCCGTTCCTGACCTTTATGGAACAGTGGCTGAATGAGGTGGAAGGATATTCCATTCGCATTACGACCCTAGAGCAATACAAGGCGGTGTTCCGTAACGTGATCTCAATGTTTCCGGCATTTCAGAGCGTCACGCTGCGGGGATTGGCTCCTGGACATATCCAGAGCTTTTACAACAGCGAGATCAAGCGGGGTGTCTCACCTTCGACCGTTCGGAAATACCATACCAATATCCACAAATGCCTGAAATACGCCATGCAGCTGGATATTTTTGACCGTAATCCGGCAGAACGTATCGTCTTACCCAGGAAGCAGCACAAAGCCCAGGAAACTATCTATTCCGCTGAGGAGATCAAGCGGTTGATGGAATTATTCCAGGGAGATATTCTGGAGACAGTGATCCGTTTGACCGCCACCTACGGTCTGCGCCGTTCTGAAGTATGTGGCCTGCGCTGGGAGTCGGTGGATTTTGAAAACGGCACCATTTCCATCTGCCACACTGCGGTGAGCAATAAGAACGGTGTGATCTATGCCGACGCAACAAAGACCCGGAGCAGCTGCCGCGCTCTACCGCTGACAGGCTCCATGGCAGAGTATCTGCGGGATGTGCAGAAGCACCAGCAGGAAGCGGAGAAATTCCTTGGGGCCGCCTACATGGACAGCGGATATGTGTGCGTGGGCCCGGACGGAACCCCACTGACGCCCAACTCGGTCTCCATGCACTTTCGGCGGATGATCCGGAAAAGTGGCTTGCCCTATATTCGTTTTCATGGGTTGCGTCACAGCGTAGCGACATTGGTCCACAGCGTTGGACGGGGCATCCAGGATATTCAGGGCTGGCTGGGCCACAGTGATATCTCTACGACTGCTAACATCTATTCTCATTTCCTCTACTCGACCAAGCGGGATATGCGGACTCCATTGAAGCGGCGTTGAAATAGAGGCTGCTAACACATTGTCGGCAGAAAAATACCGCCTGTTAGAAATGCGTTAGAAATTTCGAGAAAGCCGCCAAAAAGTTAGATAAAAAAGAAATCACCGTCAAAACCAGACGGTTTTGACGGTGACTTCTGGTGGAGACAACAGAACTCGAATCTGTGACCTCTCGCGTGTGAGGCGAGCGCTCTACCGGCTGAGCTATGCCTCCATATTGGAAACGGCTAAAAAAGGTGGTGACCCGGACGGGACTCGAACCCGTGTTGCCGCCGTGAAAGGGCGGAGTCTTAACCGCTTGACCACCGGGCCGTTCTATATGGAAACGGACGGCATGTCCGTTTTTTATAATGGTAGCGGCAACTGGATTTGAACCAGTGACACCGCGGGTATGAACCGCGTGCTCTAGCCAACTGAGCTATGCCGCCGTGTCACGCCCCTCAAACAGGGCAAGGGCTAGTATAGCGGATTCGGCCGCGGTTGTCAACAGTTTTTTTAAAAAATTTTCTATTTTCGCAGGAAGAAATTTGAAGGGCGGAAGGCCTCGAGGCGCGGCAAAGGGCGGGGCAGTTTATTTTCCCAACGCAAAGAAACGTAAAAACACCTTGTGTCCGTTGCGGCACAAGGCGTTCTTTCTATTCTGAACCAATAAAAGCCATGCTGTCTTTCAATTTTCAAGCCCCTGGCTGGCACCCCATTCGGTCGCCCGGCGGGTGAAGGTCTTCCGGGAGATGCCCAGCATTTTTCCGGCGTAGGTGGCGGTGACATATCCTTGCCACCAGTCTTTGGCCAAGTCCTCAAAGCCCTCCGGCATAGGGATGCGGGCGGGGCCGAACCGGACCCCCCGCTCCAGCGCCGCGGCGATGCCCTCCGCCTGACGCTGGTGGATTAGCTCCCGCTCTGTCTGGGCCACATAGCGCAAAAGCTGGAGCACGATGTCGGCCACCAGCGTCCCGGTCAGATCCCGGCCCTCCCGGGTGTCCAGCAGGGGCATATCCAGCACGACGATTGCCGCTCCCTGGGTCTTTGTGATGAAGCTCCACTGCTCCAAGATCTCCTTGTAGTTCCGCCCCAGCCGGTCAATGCTCTTGACCACCAGCACGTCCCCGGATTGGAGCACCTGGACCAGCTGTTGGTACAGCGGCCGGTCAAAGCTCTTGCCCGACTGCTTTTCTATTGTGATCCGCTCCAGGCTCACACCAAATTCCTGGAGCGCCGCCACCTGACGGTCCTCCTTCTGGCCTCGGGTGGATACGCGGGCATAGCCGTACATCATATTTGACATCCCGACCCTCCTCTCTTTCTCTTTGGGATGACAAATATTATAAGGTGTTTTGCGGGCGGATGATATCTGCGCCCCTACAAAAAGAAGCTTTCCGCAGGGAGGCATACAGGGCAGAGCCCTTGTCCTGCATTGATGTGATATGCGTGAGTAACATGAGAAGGCGGCTAGTAGTGTTAATACTGGCCGCCTTATATCCAAATATTATAAATTTTCAAGAAATTGCAAACCGTGATTTTACATCAGGTTGAGGAATCTTCGCCGTTTGACTCCTCTAAAGCTTTAAGGCTGCTTTCCTCAATCACCTCTCCGGTTTCGGCGTTGACATACTGAATGATAATATCATCCGGCTCGACGCCGTTAAAGGCGTGATACATTCCCCCGATAATAATGCAGCCCAGACTCAGGAAAGCGGTCTCCATGCTGAGCTCCTCAGTGTTGACCTCAATGGTGAATTGGGTAATGTCTTTGTTGACAGAGGCGGAGACGACATCAGGATAATTTCCCGAGCTTGTCATTTCCTCCAGAGAGTCGTTGACCTGCTGCCGGAGCTCGTCCATCATTTCCTTGTGCTTGGCCTTGGTCATGACATAGGTGGCGGAGCCGTCCTCGTTCAGGGTGATGGATTTGTAACCCTCCTCCTTGGCCGTCGCGTCCAGCGACTCCTGAGTAGCGCCCTCCTCCACAAAGGTGGCCGGGACGGTGATGGTCACGTTGAACAGGCCGGAGTCCACCTCGACCATTCCACTGCCGTCGGAGGAGCTGGCGTCGGCCCCGGCG
>OFHM01001318.1_pt1 | contig 16603 bp, 20 predicted proteins | sample 1521311 | NCBI WGS metagenome assembly OFHM01 (sample SAMEA3504083, study PRJEB24116) | mouse gut metagenome | biome: mouse gut; feature: mouse-associated habitat; material: faeces | place: Denmark | collected 2011 | reverse complement strand
AAGGGGAGGTCCCCCGCCAGATTCTTGATAAGTACGGCTATCCGGCAGACGTGCTCGGCAAAAAGCGAATCTGGGGGATTGCCCATAACATCAAAGACCAGTATTATAGTGAAGAAGGACTCCGCGAGGGTTCCCTGAAAAGGGGGGCTTCTGTTAACAGCGGCTATGAAGCCACAGAGGAAGCGGTCAAACAGCTTCAGGATGAAGTCCGGCAGCTCAGACAGGAGATTGAACGCATGAAAAAGGAATCCTCTGCCCAATGAGCACGCTTCCGTTCGCCCGGCAAGGCTCCAGCATGATATCATAACGTCCCAAGCAAGCGCAGCTTGCGTTGCGCTTCTCCCGATTGGAAGTGGATTCTTATCTTTCCTTTTCCCCTGAAATATGCTATGATGGAATCCAGAAAAGCAATCCAGCGACAGGCTAAAAGAAAGGGGTGTAATCTTATGTCAGTATTGCAGCCGCTCATAACCACACTGGAAGAATATGAAGCTCTTCCGGAGGATGTCAGGGCAGAAGTCTTTGACGGGCAGATATACTACATGGCAAGTCCGTCACAGGATCATCAGACAATCTCCACCGAACTGACGACAATATTGAATTCCTATATCAAAAGGAGCAAGGGCGCCTGTCGGGTGTTCCATGCGCCTTTTGATGTAAAGCTTTCCGACCGGCCGCTTACCATTGTCCAGCCCGATCTCATGATTGTCTGCGACAGAAATAAGCTGGACGGAAAGCGGTGCAACGGGGCACCTGACTTTGTCATCGAGATTGTTTCGCCCGGCAGTCCGTCAGATGATTATATCCGCAAGCTATACTACTACAAGAATGCCGGAGTCCGCGAATATTGGATTGTGGATTCCCGCCGGAAAAACGTGACGGTCAACTATTTCGAGGGAAACATGCTAAATATCCAATATTCTTTTGAAGCTACCATCAAGGTCAATATCTATGATGATTTATATATCAATTTCGCTGAGATTGCTGAGTTGCTGAGCATGTGAAAACAGCCCTATTCTGCCGAAAGTCCCAATTAATTCAACGTAGGATTTGGGATATACTATATCTGAGGTCATATACCTTTTGGGAATGGCTTTATATTTCCGTTAATAGAACAAAAGGATGATTTAGTTGGTTCTTATCCGTGGAAATGCAGAATTAATCTGCTGAATATCGTAAGTAATTTAGTAACACAAGCGGTTAAGCAGTTGATTTGTTTTAAGAGAAAACAATTCCAGCGCCCCAGAGAATTTTCGGTCACGAAAGGAACGCGTCCGTAAATCCTCTGGGGCGCTGTGCGGGGCAGACGCTGTTTTGAATAAAGAAAGCCTGCTAAATGAGCGGAATGGTACTGACACAAGAGCGCAGACTGAGGGCTGCAATGGAGGCGGTGAGCTGTAAATGAAAACGATACAAAGAGCAAGAATAGATGGCCATAAAGCAGAGCTGACTCTGGAAGACAACGGGAACATCTTACGAGTCTTGATAGACGATGATATCGTAGAATCTTATGATGGATACACATGGGACAATATAAAAAATGAGACCTGGGCGCAAAAGGGGCTGCTGACAATCATGGCGGGCAGACTGATCAAAAGGCAGAAGCTGCTGGCTGAGATGGAGAGAATAGCAGAGGAAGGGTTCAAGTGATATGGGGAGAGAAGGGGATATGCTGTATTTTCTGATGCACGAAAATGACAAACTGGCATTATTCAACTATGAGAAAACGAGCATAAACGAGATAGTGATAAATGAGAAAAATATAGACAAATTGCCCCTGGCCGAGACGGATAAGGCGTCATTAAAAGTGTCCTTGATGGATTGGCTTAGGAATTGTCGGAAAATAACTGCTGCAATTGCTTCAGGCAAAAGCCCGGAAATACAATAAAAATTGCCATAAACTTGCAGCAGTTATTTGTAGACAATTCCTTATGCACCGTGGGATACCCGCAACAAGGCATGGAATACGTGAACAGCTGGCCAATCTGACCCTCGAATCTCCAGTGGAGTATATGCTCTGCAATCTGGGATTGTCCCTGACAGACCACTATTGGGTATGCCCGGGCGAGAAGAAATTTACATGGGAGGAAATCGATTCATACACAAATGAATTCCAGTTCCGGTACTCATTGGATTTAAGCGATGACGAAAGGAGCATAGCGGGAAAAACAAATTTTGTACCCAGCGGTTCGCTGAAAGGCGACTTAAAGAAAAAATGGATCATAGATGAGCGCGGCATCAGAAGGCTCGTAAAGGGGAACTATGGAGATTCCTGCAGACAGAGCCTGTGTGAGGTGCTTGCGACTGAAATACACAGAAGACAGGGCAAATTTGAATTTACGCCATATAAGTTGATAAATATATCTTCAGATGGGCAGATGATTGTGGGATGTGAGTGCCCCAATTTTACCACTATTGATACGGAATTTGTGCCGGCAATAGACATACTGAATAGCAGAAAGAAATCCAATTCTTCTAATTATTATGAGACATATATACAATATTGCGGTGCGCACGGAGCAGATACTGAATACCTCAGGGCGTTTATGGAGTATCAGATACTGACCGATTTTATCATTACGAACACGGATAGACACTTAAATAATTTTGGCATGATAAGGGACAGCAGGACATTCCGGTTTATAAAGCCGGCGCCTATATTCGATAGCGGCAACAGCATGTTTTACAATACGAACAATATAAAAACCGGCGATGAACTATTGAACATACAAGTGACTTCTTTCAGAAAATTTGAGGTAGAGCTATTAAAATATGTGACAGATCCAGAGCTGGTTGACACAAGCAGATTGCCGTCAGAGCAGGAAGTCCGGGATTTATTTCTGACAGACCGGAGCACTGACAGCGAGACTGCAGTAAAATTAGCGAAAGCATATGCGAAAAAGGTGGAACTCCTGAGGGAGCTTCAGGCCGGGATACGCATATACTCATATGATTATCTGAGGAAGCATAATATAAGGTTGGATAAGGGGGCATAGTTCAGGTCTCATCTGGCATCAGAACAGCCATAAACATGCAATTTATATTCGCGGTCACAAAAACTTCCATGCAACCAGACTCACGAGTGATAGAGTCTCTAGACATCTTGGCAAATTTCATCGCTCGTGAGAATCTTGTTTCATTTCCCTGACATCTTCCCTAATAGGGTCGAACATTTTTGAAAATCCAATAACAATTCATTATCGCTCATACGATTATCCCTTCCATACCATATCACAGGCGAAAAGCCTATTGAATCACAAAGAGGGTTCATTCTCCGCTGCTTGCTGCGGGGAGTTTCATTAAGGTGTGCGGAATTTTAGGGCATACTAAGTAAAAAAGTCCCAAAAAGCGTACTTTTTGGGACAGTCCAAATGTCCAACAAATTATCCCTTATTTTAATACAACTTGGGCATAAAATCAAGAGTGAACTGATATTTTTTTTGGTAAATGTGCCCATCTCTTGGATGCATCCCAAAAAGTACACTTTTTGCGACAGAGGAGGGAAGGAGATGGCCGCTGAGCTGTACCCGCATAACGAAGAGGAGACCAGACGGTCGTACGCATGATGCGGGAGCACAGGAACACCCCCGTGGTTCACCCCACTGGCAGCGGGAAGTCCTTTATCGTCTTCAAGCTGGCGGAGGAGCACCCCGGCGAGGGAATCGTCTAGCTCGCCCCCAGCGAGTGCATCTTCCGCTCCCAGAAGGAGAACTACCTGGCGGAGGGGGAGACGTGGAGACACTGTCAGGCATTGCCTTCCTGAACTATGCGAAGCTGACGTAAAGGATGACGGGCCCTGACCGACCCGATAGTGCGGCTCATGCCACTCCTATTCGTCCAAGGGCGGCGGCCTGATTGTGTACGGAATCGTAGCAGCGAACATCACGAACCTTGCGAAGGAGGGTGGGCTGTTTCTAGTGACCGGAACTGTGGACGCTGTGGATTTTCAAAAGATTACGAAGGCCATCGTGCCGCTTCTGTAGAAGAACGTCATGCTGGCAGTGGGGCGGACATGAACCGGACGGCTGGCACGCTGGAAAGGGAGTTACAAAAAGACGGAGAAAAATAAAGATGGAAAAAATAAAGATGAGAAAAAAACTGTGTTTTGCTGCATCCTCTGGTGGTCACTTCGAGCAGATTACAATGCTTGCCCCATTAATGAAGAAGTATGAAAGTTTTATAGTTACTGAGAGAACACAATATAAAGCATCTATAGATGGAGAGCAGATGTATTATCTTCAGCAGGTCAATAGGAACGAAGCTCTATTTCTCTTTAGGATGACTGTGAATACATTTAAGAGCATGAGATTGTTTTTTAAGGAAAAACCAGATGTCGTAATTACAACAGGAGTCCTTGCTGTGGTCCCGCTGTGCCTAATTGCGAAAGTGTTCAAAAAGAGATTGATTTATATTGAATCATTTGCAAAAGTTTCATCTCCAACAAAAACCGGTCAAATACTTTACAGATTAGCTGATCAATTTTATGTACAGTGGGAGTCGATGTTGGAATTCTATCCAAATGCGATTTATCTAGGTGGAATTTATTGAACGGCAAGAACCTTTTTATATCAAGATGCTGGGCATTCGTCAGAGTTTTGGCCAATGGGTTTTCAGCAGATTAAACAGTAGAAATTAAAAAGAATGCAGTGGATGTTGGGGATAGGCAGATGATATTCATCACTTTAGGATCGCAGAAGTTTCAGTTTAACAGACTGCTTAAAGCAGTGGACAAGTTGGTAGCTAATGGAACGATAACGGATAATGTAGTTGCTCAGATAGGATATTCAGATTATAAACCGCAGAATTTTGGGTATGAAAATTTTTTTGATAGAGAGACGTTTGCTAAGATTATGGATGAAGCAGAAACAGTAATAACACATGGTGGAACGGGAGCGATTGTTGGCGCAGTTAAAAAAGGGAAAAAGGTCATAGCGGTTCCCAGGTTGTCAAAATATGGAGAGCATGTGGATGACCATCAGCTACAGTTGATAGAACAGTTCAAAAATCTAAATTTAATTTGTGGGTGTACAGATATCGAATGTCTTGGCGAGGCACTTGAAACTGTTGATAAGACTCAATATAAAAGTTATCAAGGGAATGCGGAGAGAATAATTGAGAATATTGAGAGCTTTATAGAAAACATACGGTAGCAAAAAGTCGATCTTAAAGGTGGTGGAATCTAGTTGTAGGTTTCGTTGCTGATGAATGAGATGAGATTAATATTTTTCCTAAAATGATAGGAGAATTAAGGAAAAGCTATGAGCGGAATGACGAAAAAAGCGGTTTTATATATGGCGTCTTGGATATTGACAAGATATTATGGGTTAAGGTTTGGGAAAAAGATAGAGCCGCTTCCAAGCGAGCCTATCTCAGAAGATAAAAAGAAGGTGATTGTTTCTCTTACGACAATTCCCAGTAGAATAACCAGTAGCTTATTTGTTGTTCGCTTAATGATGAACCAGACAGTACGTCCAAATGAAATACATTTGTATTTAGGTAAGGATAAGTTTCAGAAAGAAAATCTTCCAGACGAAATTAAAAATCAAACTAAAATAGGATTGAAAATTAAATTTGTAGAGGATATTGGTCCACATACAAAATATTTTTATGCAATACATGAAAATCCAGAAGCTATAGTTATAACTGTTGATGATGATATCTTGTACCCATTGAATCTTATAGAAACTCTGCTGGAGTGCTATTACAAATACCCAAGAGCAGTTTCCTGTATAAGGGCCCATGAAATAAAGTTTGACTGCAATTATGAACTTTTGCCCTATAATTCATGGGTGAATAAAGTTTCAGGGCGCACTGCACCTTCGCATAAGCTTTTAGCAACTGGAGTCGGCGGAGTGTTGTATCCGGCAAATATCTTACCAGAAGAAACATTTGATATTGATGCTATTAATCGAGATTGTCTTAAAGCAGATGATATTTGGCTCAAATTTATGGAATGGCGAAAACGGATTCCTGTAGTAAAAGCTCAGAAGAAAAGAGGCAAATTACTTATTATCAATAATACACAAGAAATAACATTGCTCAGGGATAATGTTAGTAATAACAGAAATGATGCTTATGTTAAAAGAATGATTGACCAAGGATATGTGAGTAAAGAAGAACTGGTTCAATTATTTGCAGAGTTTTGATGTCAAAGGGAATGAGACACAGGCATATTATGAAAGCGCGGATGATGTATGAAAAATCTTGTGGGAAATATGGCAATCAGGAAATACAGAATAAACGTCACAAAGGTGCTGATTATATTATACATGTGTATGCCTTTGGCTGATACATTGAATGGCTACATATTGCTTCAGCTCAAAAGCGAATTTAGTGTTGGGCAGCTATACAGAATAGTATTGATTTTTTTTACAGGATTTGTTTTCCTCAAAAGGGGATTTTCGAAAATATTATTTGAACCAACGTTGATCCTGGCGGCGATATTTGTGCTGCTGTCATGTATCCATATTGGTTTTGGCAATCCGTTGAAGGAGGAAATCCTGTTATTGTCTCAGTGGATTTTGCTGCCAATCCTGTTATCAGGCCTGTTGGAACTGAAAAGAAGGGAAGAGTTTGGAAAAAGGGAGACAGGTTGTATTTTTGAAGTGTATTCGTGGATGGTTCCGGCAACGATAATCATACCAAAGATGATGGGGATTGGCTTTGCCGTATACAGTGGCGGGTTAGGATATAAAGGGTTGTATTATGCCAATAACGGAGTGTCATTTTTGGTTTCTGTATTGGTGATTTATGCGTTTGGCAGGTTGTTTGAGAAGAGGAGCGTTCTGGGGATTGTCAAGGTTTGTCTTTTGGTTGTGACATGTCTTCTGCTGGGGACGAAAGCGTGCATGGCTGCAGTGGCTGTAGGATTGTTTTTTTCAATTTTCCTCAGTTTTAGAAAGAATGTTGTGAGGGGATGCGCCACAACATTGGTTGTATTAATGCTTTTTGTTGCAGTCGGTTTTGTCTATCGCGGATATGTCAGCGATAAAGTAAATGATGTCCTCACAAGGTTGGCTCATATGGGAAATGTATATGCAGGGAGCATTCTGGATGTGGTGACAAGCGGGAGGACGCTGAAGGCTAAGGAGCTGACAGAACTGATGAGGGGCTTCAGGAGTTATCCGGTCAGTTTATTGGTTGGAATGGGGAATGTCGGGATAGTTGCCGAAATGGATTTTTTTGATTTGTACTTTCAATATGGATTTCTTGGGGCGGCAGGGGTGGTTATGTATGGCGCCAAGCTGGCAAAAAAGTTACAGTTCGATATGGGCGGTTATAAGATATTGCTTATATTCTCTTTTGTTTATTCGTTCATTGCGGGACATGTTTTTAATAATGCAATGTCTTCTATGGTGGTCGTTTTGGTTCTTTCAAGCGCAAGGTTAAGGCGAACGAAGTACGAAGGGGGCTGGAGGGCTGCCGCAGGGGCAGTGGAGAAAATATGAAGATATCGGTGGTAATGGCGACTTACAATGGGGCGGAATTCATATATGACCAGCTGGAATCGCTGAGGAACCAGAATCGAGGCGCTGATGAGGTCATTATAGTGGATGACGCTTCCACGGATGGAACTGTACGGATTATTGAAGGATATATAGCGGCGCATGGGCTGGAAAATTGGAGCATCCACAAAAATCGGCAGAATATAGGATGGAGACGAAATTTTGTACGCGGATTTGGGATGGCATCCGGGGAACTTATCTTTCCCTGTGACCAGGATGATATCTGGCGTTCGGATAAGCTGAGCGTCATGTCCGAGATAATGGATAGGCATAAGGAAATCCAGGTTCTGGTTGGAATGGCTGATTATCTGTTTATGGAAGATTGTGACAGGAAAGCATTCAGATTCAGGATTTCCCAAATGCTGGACAGGAGAAAAAAGCGAAAACATGGATCCAATACTATGGAATTGAGCAAAAAGGAATTTGATTATTCCTTCAAAAAAATAGAGCAGGGATGCAGGATGTGTATCAGGAAGGCGTTCTGGGAAGAGATTGCAAAATATTGGTTTCCGGAATTGGCGCATGACAGTTTGTTTTCATTTTACGGGAAATTAAAGGGAGGATATTACATATTGGATTACGATGTAATCGACTATAGGTATCATGTCGGCAGTGCGTCAGTGCCGAACGGAAGGGACAGAGCGAACCGTCTGAAAGAACTGCAGACCGATTTGCTAGAAATAACAAGCCTACAGGAAAACAGTAAAGAAATGGATGTAAGCCACAGAGAAATGCGCATACTGGAGCAGGCCGTAAGGTGGAACGGGAAGCGGCTAGGGCTTGTCAGGGACAGGAAGTTTGGATGCGGAATCCGTTTGTTGGGCTATACGCGCTTTTACCCTCAACAGAGAAGGTATGTCACTGATTGGATATATGCGATTAGGGGTAGGTGAGCCAAGTGGACAAGGAAGCGCTGAATGGGTTTATAAAAAAGTCCGCTATTTTGAGTCAGATTAAGCTTTTGTATTTCAAAAAGAAGTGGAGGAGGCTCAATCCTCACAACATGACCATAGCGGTAAACTGTTTTAATGCATCAAAAGTAACTGTCGGCATTAAGACATACGGCTTCCTCTGTGTAAGACATTTTGGCAATCCGGATGAATCCCTGAGAATTGGAAATTATTGCTCGATTGCACAGGAGTGTGTCTTTTTGCTTGGCGGAGAGCATGCAATGGGATATATCTCTATGTATCCGTTCAAGACAAAACTAAAAATAGAGAAGTATGAGTCAACTGTAAAAGGCTGCATTGTAGTAGGCGATGACGTGTGGATTGGCTATGGTGCAACAATCATGTCAGGGGTGCATATTGGCCAGGGCGCTGTTGTGGCGGCAGGTGCCATCGTGACAAAAGATGTGCCGCCATATGCGGTCGTCGGCGGTGTCCCGGCAAAGATTATCAGATATCGTTTTGACGATAAGATGGTTCAGGAACTGCTAAAGGTTGATTTTGCAGAAGTGACAGATGCCATGATAAAGGAACATTTGGAGGAGCTTTACACGGAGCTGGCTGACCCGCAGCAGCTTGCATGGATGCCGAAAAAACAGAGTGGGATTGTTTATGGAGATTTAGAAATACGGTGACGTTACGAATGAAATCCATGGATTGGCAACAAACAGGGAAAGAGGACGAAACTCTAGGATTACATAAAGGAGGACGAACTAGAAATGATTTATTTTAATGTTCCGCCTTTTATTGGCAATGAATTTAAATATTTGAAGGAAGCCGTTGAGAACCGCAAAATATGCGGAGATGGCCCATTTACAAAAAAGTGCAGTACATGGTTAGAAAATAGGTTCAGATGCAAAAAGGCATTACTTACTACTAGTGGAACAGCCGCCTTGGAAATGGCCGCCCTTTTGTGTGGCTTGACACCAGAGGATGAAGTCATTCTCCCAAGTTACACATTTTCATCGACCGCTACGGCTTTTGTATTGACAGGTGCAAAGCTGGTGTTCGTTGATATCCGGCCAGAGTCTATGAATATTGATGAGAAAAAAATGGAAGCGGCTATAACAAGCAAAACTAAAGTCATCTGTGTTATGCACTATGCAGGTGTTGCCTGTGAGATGGATACAATTATGGATATTGCAAAAAGGTATAAGTTGCTTGTAGTAGAAGATGCAGCACAATCTGTGATGAGTACATATAGGGGCAGGCCGCTTGGGACTATTGGTGATTTCGGTTGTTATTCCTTCCATGAAACAAAAAATTATTCTATGGGGGAAGGAGGCGCTCTTATAATTAATGATGAAAAATATATTGAAAAAGCGGAAATCCTGAGAGAGAAAGGAACCAATCGTTCTCAATATTTCAGAGGACAGATTGCTAAATATAACTGGGTGGATTATGGAAGTAGTTACCTACCAAGCGATTTAAATGCTGCTTATCTTTGGGGACAACTTCAGGCAGCAGACGAAGTTAATAATAATCGGCTGAGCATTTGGAGCAAGTACTGGAAGGCGTTTGAACCATTGCGGGAAAAAGGAGTTTTGGAGCTTCCTATAATACCAGAGGGCTGCACTCATAATGCTCATATGTTTTATATCAAATGTAAAGATTTAGAGACCAGAACTGCTTATATAGATTTTATGAAGCAGAACAATATTTTGTGTGTATTCCATTATGTTCCATTGCATAGTGCTCCGGCGGGAATTAGGTTCGGTAGATTTGATGGAGAAGATGAATATACTACTGTAGAAAGCGAACGGCTAGTTCGCTTGCCGCTTTACTATCATTTAGATGACGCAAATCAGGATTATATAATCCAAAAGACGATAGAGTTCTTCTCGGAGAAGGCGAAGGAAGGTGTTCAAGAGTGAAATATCTATCTTTATGCTTGCCGACAAACGGAATAATGGAATGGGTATTTCCTGTTCTTGATGAAATTTTTCGACAGGATGCAGATATCAATGAATATGAAGTGATAGTGACGGATAATGGAAATAATCAAGAATTTTTCGAACGAATACAAGAGTATTCTAAGAGTCGAAGCAACTTAATTTATAAAAAGACGAATGCATTCTTATTTGAAAACCAGATTGAAGCTCTTAGGCTAGCGACTGGAGAGTATTTAAAATTTTTGAATCATAGATCGATTCTGGAACCAGGTTCAATACAATGGATGATTGATATGGTAAAGGAGACGGCGGATGAGAAACCGGTTATATATTTCTCGAATGGAACATTGAAGTCTGAGAAGAGGCAGACATTTGGCAGCTTTGATGAATTCGTAAGAGGGTTGGGGCATTATGCGTCATGGACAACTGGTGTAGGTGTATGGAAAACAGATTTTGAGAAAATACCAACAAATCATGTATATAACAAGATTTCACCGCACTCTGATGTTCTGTTCGCAGAACGTCAAAAAGAAAAGTATATTATTGATGACAAGATATGGTCGCACGATATTGATACAAGTCATACCCAAAAGGGCGAATATGACTTATATAAGACTTTTGGTGCAGAGGAAATAACAATAACTCTTCATTTGTACATAGACGGTGATATCAGTGCAAAAACACTTAAACATGTCATGAGGGCATATGAGAATCTGATTGCAGACTTTTATTTAAAGTTCAATGTATTTCATAGGCCTTGCTCATATGTTCTTGATAGTTTTGAAGATGTTATGGGAATTTTTTTGAGAAAAAAACGTGTGCTCTTTATGGCCTACATAAAAATGCCCAAAATGCTAGTTGTTAAAGCGTATAACAAACTTAGAAAACTGAAAAATAAAAATGATTAAAAAGCACAAGCAAATGGATGTCATTATGTTATTTGCGATATGCATGAAATGGGTGAAATAAAAGAAAATCTAAAGGCCTGATGTAAGTAGTATTAACCTGGAGGAATGAGTTTTGGACGTTAAGATAAGCATCATCATTCCTGTATATAACGTAGAGGAATATCTTGAAGACTGTGTTCATAGTGTCTTGAACCAAACATATACTAATTATGAAATAATATTAGTGAACGATGGGTCTACTGATAATAGCGGGGCCATATGCGAATCATTTAAAAGCGATATAATAAAAGTCATCCACAAAGAAAATAGAGGACTATCTGATGCAAGAAATGTCGGAACGGCAGCTGCTATAGGGGATTATATTACATGGGTAGATGGTGATGATACAATTCACAAAGATTGCTTAAAAATCTTGCTGGATATAGCTGAAGCATCTGGAGCTGATTTATCAGCATGTGAATTTCTGAGTTATAGAGAACATGAAAACATAATATATCCAAAAGAATCGTTTGTTGTTAGAGAATATCAGGGAATGGATGCGCTCAAGATGATGCTTTGGGGTGAACTGCATGGTACAAGTGCTTGTGGGCTTCTAATTAAATCCAATCTGGCAAAAAAGCATCTGTTTCCATACAAAAAATTTCATGAAGATGATTTAACGACTTACATTTTCTTTATGAATGCCAACAAAGTTGCCTATACAAATCAACCATTATATTTTTATCTGCAAAGAGCAGGCAGCATAATGCACAAACCATTTAGCCAAATTGATATTGATGAGTTAAATGCGGCAGATGAAATATACGAGAAGTGTTGCGTAATGGGAAAAGAATATGCGGAGGCGGCAATGGTAAAGAAGGTGGCGGATTATTGCCAGGTACTTTTTAAGTTTGAGGATTTGAAAAATATAAATAAACATACCTATAAGAGGATAAATGACTTCCTGGGGTCGAATATCTTTGTTATCTTGGGAAATAGGCACATTAGCAAAAAAACTAAGTTTAAGGTATTGCTTTACAAATTGAGAATTCTTAAATATGCAAAATTAATTTGGAAAGAAATCCATAAATGATTTGGGATATTTTAGGAGTCATTTTAACTGCGGGAAGGCAAGAGAGACATTATGAAGAACAAAGTTACTTTGCTCAATATAGCATCATCCCTGCTATTGCAGGTGGTTTCTGTAATCAGTGGATTGATAGTTCCACGGATTATTCTGTCTTGTTTTGGGTCTGACATAAATGGTTTAGTCTCATCTATCAATCAATTCCTTAGTTATATTACTCTTATAGAAGGGGGGATTACAGGGGTTATTTCAGCGAATCTATATAAGCCCCTGATAGAGAAAAATTGGAAGCAAGTCAGTTCGGTGTTGAAGACTGCACGGTCATTTTATAGAAAAATTGGGGCAATATTTATAGTTTATACAGGAATCATTGCTGTTATCTATCCGAAAATTGTTATTACAGGGTATGAGGATTCCTACATATTTTTATTAACAATAATTCTATCTATAGGATTACTGTTGCAGTACATGTTCTCCCTGACAATGACAACATTGTTGAATGCTGATAAAAAGGTCTATATCGTTTCTTTTGCTTCAATAGCGCTGACTCTTGGCAATATTATTTCGGTTTTGGTAATAACGAATTTATACCCAGACATTATTGCTCTTAAGTTCTGCTCTGCGGCATTGTATGTGTTAAAGCCAGTCGTTCTTGGAAGGTATATTAGAAAAAGATACGATATAAACTGGACAACTCCAAAAGACTATGCGTTAATCCGACAAAGATGGAACGGCTTTGCAATTAATTTTGCTTTCTTCATTCATACTAGTACGGATATCACAATCCTTACGTTATTCAGTGATTTAGAGACGGTATCCGTATATAGTGTCTACTATTTGATTGTAAGTAAAATGAGTGTATTGATTCATTCACTTGCTTCAGGAATAGAACCTACAATAGGACAGGCATATGCGAAAAACGATATAGAAGAGTTACATCAAAAGTTGGATTTATATGAATTCATAATCTTCTTTTCGGTTGGTTTTTTGTTCACAGTAACAGCAATGCTTATAGCTCCATTTGTGATGATATATACAAAAGGAATCACGGATACAGATTACTACCAGCCTATATTCGGAGCAATGCTTGTAGTTTCGGAAGCGCTGTACCTTTTGAAATACCCACATGTAACGCTGTCTTATGTGGCCAACAAGTTTAAGGAGATTACTATTCCCGCCTATATTGAGGCTTTGATAAATATTATTGTCTCCATTGTTTTAGTACAGAAACTGGGGCTGATAGGTGTTGCTATAGGAACGGCAACAGGAATGTTATACAGAATGCTGTTTCATGTTTATTTTACCAGCAGATTAATTCCGGGTAGAAGACAGCGCATTTTCTATAAAAAATTATTAGTAATAACCGGTGCCACAGTCATAGGAATCTTGATTGGATGCAGCATGTTTCCTTTGAGTGATTTATCGCTTGCTAACTGGTTGCTTCATGCTATTATATACTGTTTTATTTTTGGAGTTATATATTTTGTTATGAGCAAAATTTTCTTTGGAAAGGAAATAAATTACTTCATTGCATATATAAAGCGAAAATTATGACTCGAAGTAGTAGAAGATGGCTTTAAAACCGGAATAACAGGTTATGCTTTTATATGGAAATAGGATTGATGTTTATTTAGGAGAGGTGGTTATTCTAATGAGCGGTATTGCTGATGATTACATTGAAATAACTGATACAAGGCAAAAACAAACCCTTCTTATCAAACTGCTAGAACAGTTTCATGAGCTTTGTGAAGTTAACGGGTTGATTTATAATATCTTTGGAGGAACCATGTTGGGGGCGGTCAGGCACCATGGAATTATTCCATGGGACGATGATATTGATGTCACAATGCCCAGGAAAGATTATATTCAGTTTATTGCTCTTGTGAAAAATAAGTATTCTAATAAGTTTAATATCCATGTCTATCCGGATGAAGGGTATATATATCCCTATGCTAAGTTTGGTATGAAGGATACTGTTCTATATGAAAATGAAGTAAAGAGAAAATATAATAAGCTTTCATTGTATATTGATGTTTTTCCAAATGATGGATACCCCATCAATGAGCCCGTGTTTGAAAAATATAAAAAATATGAGGATGCTATCATTTTACTGACATATAATCTTCCCCGCAGAAGAAGTTATTTTAAAAGAATGTATATTGGAACCAAAAAGTTTGTGTATAAATTTTGGGGAGTTAATTATTTTGTAAAAAAACAAATACAAATGCTTTCGGAAAGTAATGAAGAAAATAGCACATATATAATATGCCAGGGTGCGGGATGGGGCAAAAAGGGAAAGCTGAAAAAAGAAATATATTACGACAGAATCTTATATGAATTTGATGGTATTAAAGTGTGGGGGATTAGGGATTACCATAATCACTTGACTAATCTATACGGAGACTATATGGTGCCTCCGCCAGAAGATAAGAGACGCTGTCCGCATAATACACGGCTGTTCATTGAGAGCAACGTTTATGATAAATACTTAAACTCATAAAACAGTTCTAGAAATCATGTTTTAGATAATACATAGAGAAAGGGATTTCAAATGATAATTGGCTATACAACGGGAGTCTATGACTTGTTTCATATAGGCCACCTTAATCTTTTTAAAAATGCAAAAGGAATGTGCGATAAACTTGTGGTGGGAGTCACTGTAGATGAACTTGTACAATACAAAGGCAAACATGCGATGATTCCTTTTGAAGACCGGATTGAGCTTGTGCGCAGCTGTAAATATGTTGATGCGGCAGTTCCGCAGTATGATATGGACAAGCTTACGGCGGCCAAAAAGCTAGGAGCCTCTTATTTATTTGTTGGAGATGACTGGTATGGAACAGAGAAATGGAATAAGTATGAGAAAGAATTTGCTGAGGCTGAAATTAAAATAGTATATTTTCCCTATACTAAAGGAATCTCTTCTACAAAAATTACTGAAGCGCTGAATGCAGTTCGTAAAGACGATTTGCAAGATGTAAAATAAGGAGATGAATAAAATGGTAGATAAGAAGTATTGCATGAGTTCTTATATGGCATTTCGTTATATTGAGGATGACAACAAAGATTTTTATGAAGGGTTTAAGCACGGCAATATAAAGCCTATTCCAGATAATCAGAGAATTTTAGTAAGAAGCGCTGAGGACATTGATTTTGAAATCAAGAAACAGATGGAACGATTCAAAGATAAAAGGAAAGGCATAATGCTTTCTGGCGGTATGGATTCCGCTATTGTAGCATCCTATTTGACTGGTTCAGATGCATATACATTCCGTTTTTTGGGTGGCGATTTCCAAAAAGAGGAACTTACAAGAGCTGAATATTATGCAAAGTATTATGGACTAAATCTTCATTATGTAGATATCACATGGGATACCGTTGAAAATCATCTTGAAGCTGTTATGAAAGCTAAATGCGCTCCTGTCCATTCAATTGAACCGCAGATTTTGCAGGCAGCTCTCCAAGCTAAGTCTGACGGGGTCGAAATGATGTTCGTAGGAGAAAGTAGCGACTTAGTTTTTGGAGGCATGGACGGTCTTCTTGCCAAAGATTGGACTTTTGATGAATTCATGGAACGCTATATTTTTACAAAACCAGAAGCTGTATTGGCCGAACCAGTAAGCGTGCAATATCTGTTCGAAAGGTATCGCCAAGGAGAAGGGATTGATTTTTTGAAATTTATGGATGATATATTTTCAATAGAATCCTCTAGCTCATATTTTAATGCGTTCGGGGTAGCCGGAATGCCGTATTATGATCCATATGCAAGGCTTAAAATGGGGGGGCTAAATCTTGAACGTATTCGCCATGGGGAACCTAAATATTTAATTCGTGAACTTATGGCAAAGAAATATCCTGATATACCTATACCTGATAAAGTTCCTATGCCAAGGCCGGTAGATGAATATTTTAGGACTTGGAAAGGGCCTACACGTGTGGAATTTAGAAAAGATATAGAGATGAGTGGGTTTACAGGAAACCAAAGATGGCAGATGTATTGTCTTGAAAAGTTTTTGGATATAAATGAAAAATAGTAAATATTCCTGAGCAAATGGAGGAAGATTTATCTTAAATTCCCTATAATATGATGTCACCACACCTGATGGACATTGTGCTTAGTCAGCTCATATGAGGAGCAAATCCTGTGCTGGAGGGCAATCTGAATACAGAACTACGGCACCTTATATGATTGATACGAGGAGGAGCAACATGGGCAAAAAAGTGTTCACCGACGAAGAGATGGAGATGCTGCGGAACAATCCGTATACATATTCAGTCACGCCAT
>OFHM01001315.1_pt1 | contig 16641 bp, 30 predicted proteins | sample 1521311 | NCBI WGS metagenome assembly OFHM01 (sample SAMEA3504083, study PRJEB24116) | mouse gut metagenome | biome: mouse gut; feature: mouse-associated habitat; material: faeces | place: Denmark | collected 2011 | reverse complement strand
GCCTTTGGGATGAGTTTGTAAAACGCTACAAGGCCGAGCTGCGCAGCAATCCGCTCCAAGTCAAAATAATTGCGCATGTAATCCTGGTTGGTATAGATTACAGGGATATATCCGCCATCCCGGACTTTCTCCAGGAACGCTATGGCCATGTCCGTGGCCGATTCCCGGGTAATGGCCACGCCGTTCTTCCGGGCATAGTTCACACTGTCGTACTCGAAATCAAATGCCACCGGGCATCTCTCCCAGTACTTCGCCGCTTGGGCCATTGCGTATCCGGCCTCCGCCGCGGCCATGTCCACAGTATACGCATATGAGAACCAATACAGCAGCACATCCACTCCCAGGTTGTAACAAGCCTGTGCATTAGGCACATAGCGCTGATCGACATTGTTCTTTCCGTACCCGGCCCGGATGCCTATGCGTTTGCATCCTGCATTCCGCATGCGCTTGATGTCCACCACGCCTTGGTGGACAGATATGTCCGGCCCCTCAAATAATGCCTTATTCTCCATCTCCATCCTCCTTTGCCGCCACGTCAGCCTTCTCCTCCGCTGCCCGCTTCATATTCTTTGCCAGCGGCAGGAGGAACGGCGGCATCTTGACTCCTATATCCACTATATGCTCCAGGATGCTGATTATTTCATTGACAACAAGCCGCACCGCCACTATATTTTATTGCTCCAATTTCATCTATTATGACGGCATGTGCATCAAGGCCGTCCAAGGTGTTCACATTGCTCCCTGACGCTCTGATGAAGTCTATATTCCCGGAAAATGCCCCTTCTCTTATCTGGCACTACACCCCTACGCGCGAGTCGCTCACCATTTTTGAGCCCCCTACGGTCTCCTAGGTGAGCGGCTTCCTGTGGTGCACGATGTATCCCGGCCTGCCGCGGCATTCCCCGCACAGGCCGCCGTCCGCCAGGATTTTGACCTTTATGTATGCGTCCCTGCACGTCAGCCACCTCTTGAATCTGTAGAATGCCTTCGCCCACTCCTGTGCCATCCCGGTCTCCCTCCATCCCTGCTGCCGCAGATATCCTCCCACACAAAAGGACACGGCTGCTGCCGTGCCCCATATAGCGGAAGGAGCAGGCCGTTCGTGCCTACCCCTTCAATTGTTATTATACATGTGCATCGTGTGAATTGTGTGCAAGTTTATTAAAAAAATATAAACTCCTGGTTTCCCATCCAATATCTCACAATATATTTTTTACGTAATTTACGCACTTTCTATTGACATTATGTAAATTACGTAATATAATGGAATCATGGAGGAGGTGGTCAGGTGAAGCGCAGGGACTTAATAAAACAATTGGAAGCTGCCGGATATAGAGCAGACCGCGATGATGGCGGGCATACTGTTTACGAGAAGGCCGGCAGCCGTCCGGTGCAAGTCCCAAGACACCGGGAAATAAACGAGAACACCGCGAAATCCATACTCAAGGTGGCAGGGCTGAGATAGGGCCCTGCTGCCATACCAAAATAAAGGAGGTCACAGACTATGGCAGAATATGTATATCCAGCCGTCTTCCATCCAAATGACGACGGTTCCTTCACCATCACTTATCCCGACCTGCCAGGCTGCATCAGTGAGGGCAAGTCCCTGGGGAACGCCATGTATATGGCACAGTCGGCATTGACCCAATGGATCGAGTATCTCACAGACAAGAAGCAGGACGTCCCTATGGCAAGCGGCCTTGGCAGCTTAGAGACCGAACCAGGCGAATTTGTCAACCTAATCCGTGCCGACATCAAGGATGGCCGGGCGGTAAAGCGTACTGTCAGCATACCGAAGTGGATGGATGACAAGGTGGCCGAAACCGGCCTGAGCCTGTCCCGTGTGCTACAGGATGCGCTTAAGGAACGGCTGAATGTCGGATAGGCAGATGCCCTGACCTTTACTGGGCCAGGGCATTTAGCTTCCTGCTGACCGTGCTCCTGTCCATATGTATGAACTTGCCTATCTCTTTCTGCGTCCTTCCCTCCAGAAAGTACATCCGGAATATCCTCCTGGTGAGACTGTCCGCTATGTCCTCTTCTACATATCTCTCTATGGCATCGCACTGCTCCTGCAGCACATAGATTCTTTTTTCGTAATGCTTTTTCTGCCATTCCAGCCTTTCCCAGTCCACCCCTACGACAGCCTGCGGCACTGGATACCCTCTCCGATAATCATTTATAACGGAGCTGCCGAGTACGGAGTCGCCTTCGCCCAGGTGGGTCAGCGCATATTGTATCTCCGATATCTCCTGCTTCATGCTCCTGTATGATTCCAGCTGCTTCCTTGTCACCTGCTCCACCTCACTCCTCCCACACCTGCTGCCGCTCTGCCTATAGCACCAGCATCCCCATTCCGCGCATTTGGTGTTATAGACTTTGTCATAGCCCCTTTCTCCGCACATCATGTTCATAGTTCATCCAGACCACCTCCTGCCGCCGTCTTCCGCCATCTGCGCAACTAGTGAAACATGCCTTGCTCCATCCCTGCAGGTAATCGTTGTACATCTCCGACTCATATCCGGATATCATGACCTGCGCCTTGCTCTGCAGGACAGTCTTAAGCAGCTCCTCATGGTCAGCATCCTCCATCTCGTGCTTGTACTGCTTCCGGCTCCTGGTGCCCAACAGATACGGCGGATCCAGGTAGATAAAAACATCTCGGTTGTCGAACCGCTTTATCACCTCCAGGGCTGGCCTACATTCAATCTGAATCTTCCGCAGTCTTTCTCCCACCTCAACTATCCATTCCGGCAGACGGTACCAGTCCCAGAGGGCATACATCCTTTCCCGGCCGATAGCATCGTATTTCCATCCGCTCTTATATCCGTCATTCCTGGAGCCGTATGCCTGCCAGCACCGAATCAGGAAGCGGCATGCCTTACGGAACCCATCATCCCCCAACGTTATCCCCGTAGTCGATGTCGCCTCGAAAGATGCATCATATGTCTCCCTGCTGTACGGGGTCGTCATTACCAGCCTAGCCAGATACACGGAATCTTCCTGGATGCACCTGAACAGGTTCACCACCTCGCCGTCCATGTCGTTGATTGTCTCGATGCAGGAGGGCGTTTTATTGGAGAGCACCGCCCCGCTGCCGAAATAGGGTTCTACGTAGCTGTGGTGCGGTGGTATCAGCTTCACAAGCTGGCTGGCTATATTCCATTTGCTGCCCGAATATTTCAATACCCTACGCATGATCCCCTCTCCACGATTTCCATCGCATACCTTAATCCTGTCGCAATTCCTCTACAATAATGCTGTCGGATTTCAGAATTTCAATTAGCGGACACCACTCCTGCACCTTGTCATCAGGGTATGGATAATCTATGCCCATTCCGTTCCCTCTGCATGTCATGTCCGTATATGCGCTTGAAAATAATGGACACTTATCACAACATTCCGGCGTATCAATCACTAAAATAGATTTACCCATTCTTACTTTTCTCCTTCCACAATCCGTCACCTGCTTCGCATCCGCATTTGAAATAACAGAAAAATTTCATGTTGCACCAGTGCAACTCAGTTGACAACCAGCTCTTTTTCCAGAGCGCCAAAGTCATAATCATGCTGAGCAAATTGATTGAACCTGTTCTTCCCTCCGCCTGCTGCCGTCCGCTCCCTTTCCGGCCTTACGTACTGCCCTGGAAGATAGGCGGCGAAGAAATTGTCCGTCAGGAAAGAAGCCACGCTCCGGACATACTCCTCCTTCCGGCCCAGCGCCTTCATGGCCTCCGCATAGTTGGCGGCTGCTGCCACCAGATCCTGTTCCATGATGTGGCAGTCCTCCCGCAGCACCCTACAGTAGGCCCTCTCTGCCGCCGGGCGGTCGTTCCCGTGTTTCGGGTACACTTCCCAGAACGCGTCAAAGTGTTCCACCGCAGGCGCGCGTATCCTCTCTCCCTCTTTGTCTATGTCTATGTCTTTTAATGTGCCACTGTTTCGCGCACCATCTCGATTACCATCTTGCGCACCTTTTTGCCTACCATCTTGCGCACTATCTCGCTTACTATATGCCATAGTGATTCTGTACAGGGTCGCCTTCGTCCCTCGTTCCCGGAAGTCCAGGAGCCCCCTTTGCTTCAATTCGTTCCGCGCTTTCAGTATTCCTGATCTTGATAGTCCGGTCAGTACGGAGAGCACCTGATTCGGCGCCTGGAACCACTCTGTCCAGTTGCTCCTGTTGCATACATGCAGCAGAGCCATGTATAGCGACACCTGCCCTGTAGACAATGGGTTCGTCGTGGCCGCATCCCAGAACGCATTGATGATTATATGTAATTCACGTTTCCATCAATCCCTCCTTCCGCTCAGATGCCACCTTTCCCTTGTCTGTAGGTACTGGTGCAGTTTCCCCGTATTTCCTTATGTACTCCAGATGGTACGGTATCCTCCGTCCAACGGCTGCTGCCATGGGGATGGCCTCTGTTATGTACTCCTCATACAGCTTCTGCTTTTCCTGACTGTCCATAGCGCCTCCTAACGTCCCCCCGCCCCGCTCCACTCTATGGCAAGGGCTATCCTCCCGAGGTCAGCGCCGGATTTTTGAGCCGTTTCCACTGCGTCCTCCCATCGCCTATCGAAATCCTCCTGATAGCGCATAGGGAATCCCGTCACGTCCCTGATGCCCCTCTTCTGCTCCAACGTCAGCATACATCCCTCCTTTCCGGGGGCCGGAACCCCCACCTTGCCTACAGTTTCCGTGATGTATCAAATCCTCCAGAAAGGCTAGATAAAGTTGCGCCCGAAGACCTCCATCCATTCCTCATGGGAATGCTTCCGTTCGAAAGCCATCTGCGCGTTCGCCTGCAGGAGCCTCCGGAGCCTTATGTTGCTGTGCACCGCATCCGGCCCTACCAGATGATGCTCGATGCACAGGTAGACCTTCAGGCCATATCGCTCGGAGAGCCTCCTGTTCGCGGTGCCCGGCATGGCATGGTGCTCCTGCAGGTCTTCCCTGGCGTTGTAATCGTCCCTCAGGAGCATGCATAGGTAGCATGTCCTGTCCTCTTTTCTGTGCATGATGCTCTTAGCCATCCGTCCCCTCCTTCTCCCTCATGTCCAGCAGCCTCTCCAGGTCTGCTGCCAAATCTGTGGCATCCTGGTACGCTTTTTCCAGATACTCCGTGGGAATCGGCCTGTCGTCCCATATAGTGAAATATTTCTGCAGACTGTCCATGCGCTTCCGTATCCCCATCCGGAGCTCCTCCCTGCGGAGGGCAGCATCCACGGCGGCTTCTTCGTCTTCCTCATGTGCAGGGGCGTCCACAGCACCTGCCGCCCTCCCGGCCATCGGCATGGCATCCTCTCCCACACCGCCCGCATCAAGCCCTTCCGCCTCTCCGTCCGGCTCTTCTACTGCCTCCACAGGAGGAGCCTCTACGATTTCCTCGAAATGGGCATCCGGTATCGCCTCCGGATAGTCTGCTACCGCCATCTGGCCCGGCAGCTGCTCCTCCGGCTCCGGATGCGCCTCATCTGCCGTGACCTTTGTAGGCCTTCCGTCCCCGCGTCCCTTTTCTGTAGCCTTAGGCGGCACCGCCTTCACTACCTTGGACTCCTTCCTCTTCTGGGGCGGGGCCTCTCCCGTACCCCGCCCATCCGTAGCCAGTCCCGGGGTGGCCTCCGCCAATGGCTCCCCATACTCCTGCTGCCAGGATCCCTTCACGGGGCCGGGGTGCATGATGCTGGCGACTGCTGCCTGGACATCCTCCGCGGAACATCTTTCCTTCTCGCAGCTACGGACGTTCGTCACGCTGGCCGCATCTCCGGAAAAGGAGAGCATCAGCCGCCCTGTGCCAGGCACCCTCACCATGTAGACGGCATCTCCCTGCGGGGCGAGCACGTCCATCACCATGTTCCCAGCAGCAATGCCGCCTATCGTATAGATATCATGCAGCTTATGGTACAGGGCCGGCTGTTCCCTGCCCAGCTGCCGGACGGCACGCTCCAGGAGGCTCCCTCCCCTCTCCGGCTCCGGGGCCTCCGCCGCCTCTATGGCCACCTCTATGTCACTGACCGCATGCTCCGCATCTATCTCCTCCTTGATGGCCTGCACCTCCTGCTTGCTGTAGCTCCCGGTTATCTCCTCGGCGACTGCATCCGGCATGTGCAGCATCAGGGACAGCTTCGCGAACCCGATGTCCCTGTAGCCGTCCTGCAGCACATGGCTGTCGCCGCCGACGGAGAAGCGCTCCACTATCCGGATGTACCGGGACACCGTCCCCTTGTCCAGGCCGTACCGCTTCTCCGCGAACTCCTCATGGCTGGCGTACCCTGACCCGGCCAGGATGTCCGTGTCCCTGGCCACTTTGAGGATATAGCCCATCTCCATGAACCCCTCCTTTATCTTGGCCGCCGTGCGGTCGGCCGCCTTCTCCAGGTCAGGGTACCTCGCGAAGGCCAGCAGCCCCGTCCCCTGTGCTCCCCTCATGTCCACTATGTCCCCCATCACACCACCTCCATCAGGTCTTCCATCAGGGCCTCCAGGACCCTCGTGTTGTTCTTCTGCCTCAGCTCCTCCATGTTCTGCTCCCTCTTCACGGCGCTCAGCCTGGCATGCTCATGGTCCTCTTCCTTCATCCGCTTCCTTATCTCCTTCTGCCACTCCCGCAGGAACGGCTTCACCTCCTCTATGTCAGGCTCCCCATCGTACATGCCGCGGTGCTGCCTTATGGTGCCGCCGGGCTCCACCTCTATGGTGTAGAAGGGCCTGTCAGGCTCCTCCGTCCGGCGCAGGAAGCAGATGTACGTCTCGTGCTGCAGGATGCGGTCGAAGTACCGCTCCGTGCCACCTACGCAGTGGTGCAGCGCCATCCCCTCCAGGACTATGTCGCAGAAGCTGCCGGGCACCATGATGCGGAACCGCTCCCCCTCGTACTCGTACTTGGGCCTTATCTGGGCAAGGACGGCCCCGGAGCCCGGGTACTTCTCCTCCATCCGTTCCGCGTCCTTCCTGGCCTGCTCCGCGTCCTTCCTGGCCCTCTCGGCCTCCATGTGCCTGCTGTGCTCCTCCACGGCCTCGCCGTGCCGCCGCTTCAGCTCCCTGGGGCGGTACACCATCGCGTCCGACATGTCCTTCCCGAGCCTTTCCGACATGGAGAGGTAGTCCTCATATGTCTCGAACACGCTCCCCGCCTTCCGCTTCCCGCCATACGACTCCGTCACCTGCCGGTTCAGGTAGTTCATCAGCTGCTCCGGGGACAGGCGCCTGGATGCCCGGCTGGAGCGGTACTTGGCATTCGTAATCCCGCTCCTCCCATACCAGGAGAGCACGTCGCTCCCTATCCGCTTCCCTGCCTTGTCCGCCCACTGCATCCATTCCAGCATGTCGTTGCCGCCGTCCTCCTGGCGCAGACGGTTTATCTTCTGCATGTCCCGGATGCGCATCACGGCACAGATGTCCCTCCCACTGATGTCCAGGGCGTTCCAACTGCCATACCCATGCGTATAGTTCACTTCATTGGACGTCTCCTCCAGCAGCCGGCGGAAGCGCCCCTTGGCCAGGTATTCCACCGTCCCGATGAAGCCTTTCCTCGTGTCCGCTATGATTCTGTCATAGTTCGCCTTCATCCCCTGGGCGGCGATATGCTGGAGGACGTCTGCCCAGGCATGGTATGCCGTCCCTTCAAGCCCCTCCCTGACGCCCTCTGGATACAGGTATCCCGTCTTCCATCTGAGGGAGAATGGATTCCCTTTGTTGTCCCACCCGTCATGCTGGGCATAGTAGTACTCGCACGGCTGCATGCTCCAGGCCCCCTTGTGCAGCATGCAGCGGATGGTCTCATGAAGCTTGACCACGCGGAATATCTCCCAGTCCACCGTCACGTCAAAATGTCGCTGTATCCCACGCTTCTCGTCCAGCCCATGGATCAGCGTCAGGCTGGCCTTCCTCTGCAGGGAGCTCCTCCTCTTCTCCACAGTGAGGGCCTGTCCGCACAGCGGGCATATGGCATCTCCTCTATGCTTCATCTTCGCTCCTGCTGACGATGCCGCAAAACTCTGGCCGCAGGCTGTGCACTGGTAGGTGTCGTCCGTCTTGTCCCAGATGGCATAGTGCAGGGAGCCAGCCACCTGCCCACTGATCCATTCCATCACGGGCTTGCAGACATCAGGGACGCTGTCCATCAGGTCGTTCACCCTCTGGACGCGCCTGTCCTCTTTCCTGTCCCTGCGCTCACGGGAATATTCCCGCTCCAGGGAGCCTATCCTCTCGTATACATCAGCATCTGGCCAGTTAACTTTCAGGGCATCCAGAGCCAGCTCCCTTTCTTTTTTGGACAAGGGGAGACGCTCCTCATCAATGAAAAACCAGTATTCGCCGCGCGCAAAGGCGTTATTCAGGTTCTCCTGCGTCCATAGGCCGGTCATGTCGCAAGAGGCATACTCCCCAGTCTGCAAGTCCACGGCATGCCTGTAAATCCATGTCCCATCGCTCCACAAATCCAGGATCAGGTATCCTCCGGAGAGCTGGGCCGCCACGCGCTTGCCTTTCTTCCAGCCCTTCCCTTCCGGCCGCTTCACTGCGACCTTCTCAATCTGTTTCCTTTTCATCCCCTGCCTCCTTTAGGACGCCGTCCTCCACGGTGTACCAGATGCCCGGCCTGATGCCGTTCCTCCCCACCATGACGAGCCTTGCGTCCACTATCTCTCCGTCCGCCTCCCGGATCAGCCCCAGATGGGCCCCTTCCGCTCCTCTCACCATAGGGCGCTCCCCTCTGGCTATGGCTATCGCGTCCGGAAGCATGGCCTCCGCCCTGTCCGCTGCCACTTCCAGGCTTGCCCGCTTTGCCTCCCATCCTGACCTTTTGGGGTGCTCCACCATGTAGACCATCGCCTGTGCGGCCATCTCCCGCATGGTCAGCTCCTGCACCAGTGTCAGCTCCGTGCATGCTATCCTGGTGTCCGTGCCGTCCTCGGCTATGTCCCCTCCCGCCTCCGCAAGAAAGAACCGGTTCCTGCACGCCAAATCGTAGTACCGGGTGCAGTCCATCACATACTCGCAGGCATGCAGCCCAGTCCTTCCGCACTTGGAGCCGTCCGCCACTGCCGGGATGCCCAGCTGGTAGCGGAACGTGCCGTTGCCCATGGTACATGTCATGTCGGAGCGAGTCGCCTTGAACACCTTCATAAGACCACCCTCTTCACATAATAGTCTTTTGCAATGCGGCGCAGCTCGTCCCGTCCCGTCATCCCGATGTAGTTTATCTGCGGGATGCCAGCCTTTTTGACGATTCCGTCTGGGACGCGCACCCTGTTCTGTGATGCGTGTTTGAGCCCTGCTGCCAGGAAGTCCTCCAGATGCCTATCCTCCCGGAACACGCCTTCGCACATCTCCGGTTCTTCCGTGCACATGTACGAGAGATAGTCCTTCCAGTCCTTCAGCTGGCTCTGCAGCCCAAGCTCCATAGCCTCCATGTCCAGCTTGCCGACTGCCGCCATCAGCGGCGTGGCCAGCTCCTCCGCGGCGCCGTCCAGGTAGTCCTCTACGTCCTCCCTGCAGATGCCGTTCTCCGCCGCCAGGGCGAACAGGGCCTCCTCGTCCCCCTCCGCCTTCTGGACGGCCGCTGCCCTGTTCAGCTCCTCCACAGTTTCAAATATCCCGAATCTATGCTCCATTCCATTCCTCTCCTTTCCTTCCGGTTGCACCGGTGCAACCTCCTCAGTCCTCCCCGTGCCAGGACGCCATCGGGCGCCCTCCGCTCCTGTAGCCTACAGGATTCAGCGCCTCCCCGTCCACCTCGCCGAAGATGTCCCTGGGGGCGTACAGCCTTGGCAGGCTCGTCCGCATCCAGCCGCTGAACTCATGCCTCCCGGCCACGGCCCGGAGCGTGTGGCCGGTGTCCTCCAGGTGCCAGAGGATGTCCCGCCACAGCCCCGCGTCCTTCACCCTCGCGCCCCTGCCGGTCGTCCATCCGTTCCCTTTCCAGCCTTCCGCCCACCGGCTGTTGACGGCGGCGGCCACGTAGGTGCACTCCGTGTGTACCTCCACCTCGCAGGCATACCGGAACCTGGCCAGGCTGTCCCGCAGGCAGTACAGCACCAGGCGGCTCTCCGTGCCGCCGTCAATCTCCACCGCAGCCATCTTCTCGTATACCCTGTCCCCTGCCAGGCGGGCCCGCATGATGTACATCCCTTTCCCCACTCCCCTGGCCGAGCCCCGCAGGGTGGTCCCTATATAAATCTCGACTGGTTTCATCCCTGTCCTCTTCCTGGCTCCGCGCCGCTTGATATGCTGGATTGGACCCCGCAGGCAGGAGGCTGGTGCCCGGCCCCCTCCTGGCCCCATAGAAGCCAACCTCTCCAGGGATCCGGTAGACCACGCACTCAAAGCCGAGCCTGTCCCTTATGACGCACTCCCTCATCACCTGCTCCAGCATCCATTCCGGGAACATCCCCTCGATGGGCTCCTCATGCTGCCTGCTGCCGAAGACCTGCTCCCGGATGCGCTCCGGGGCCTCCAGGAACAGGCCGATGGCTATGGCGCTGTCGTATATGTACTTCGCCCGGAACCAGTCCCTCTGCCGGAACGCCTCCTGGAACCGCGCCGGCATCCGTAGGAACTTGTCCAGCAGATAGCCGTGCCGCCCGTCCCTGCTGGCCCTGTGCATGAACCGCATGGCCATCTCGTGCTCCAAGGCCCTAATCTCGCCCCTGTCGTCGGCTGCTTCCCATCTCCGCTCAAGCTCCCCGTCCGGCATGCCATGCAATCTTTCCATTGACTTTTCCCCTCCATGTCCTTATAATAAGCATGTAGGTGGTTTTTGTTCTGCCCCTAGGCTGATTCACGGTCGGCCTCAGGGGCCTTTTCCTTGCATTTCAGCCCGTCCTCGTCCACTTCCAGGATTCCCATGCCGATGAGCCCTTCTATCCATGACTCATCGGCCCTCGGAATCGGTATGATAGGCTGCTTCATTGCCCTGCCTCCTTGCTTTCCGCCTGCCTCTTCTGCTTCTCCTGCAGGTACCTCCTGAAGTCCTCTTGGTACACCAGCCGCGACACGCGATAGATGATCTGCTCCACCTCTTCAGGCGGCCTGATGGCATCGTCATGTACCGTGATATGGCATGGCCCGTTCCAATAATCTGCGATCACTCCCATAGAGCTCCACCTCCTTGTTCATTCTATGAGGCCCCGTTTGTACTTCTTTCCTCATTTACCTTTCTTGCCCCTTCAGGCTGGCAGATTTCCTCGCTTATGTAGACCGATTTCGTCAGGCCATCGTACACCAGGGTCAGCATGTCCCCGTTCCTGTCCTCCAGATAGCCCTTGTCCCCATCCATGGACAGCTTGAAATGCTCCATGGCGAATCCCTGGTTCAGCAGCCATCTCCTGATGGCATACTCCGCTATGGTCGTTGCCTCTTTAATCACCATAGGCTCCTCCTTTCATATGAACCTCCAATAGTTGCCGTCCGGAAGGCTGTCATGCCCTCCAGATACCAGCGTTCTCCGCCTTGCAGCGGCCAGATCCGCCGCTTCTCGAATCCATCTGTGTCAAATTTTCTCACCTCTATTCTGGGAAACACTTAATCAATCACATCTGTCTCCCATGGCCACCACATCTCTGGATTAAAATTCAGCGTATATTTGTACTTGCTTACATCCTTTCCCGTAATGTCCTCTACTACGTATGTAACATTGTCACTCAGTCCGATGAAATGCTTCTTATAGGTTCCGTCTTCCAGTTCAACGATTACCTCCAGCTGGTTATCCGCAGTGTCTGCCGTTATCGACATCTTCCCTGTCATCTGGAAAAGGATATCTCCCTGCAGACAGTTGATTACCGTGAGCTGTCTCACATTGTTAAAATTGTCTGCTTCCTGTGACAGGTTATAGGAAACACGAGACGATTCTGTCCCGCATCCGGATGCCAAGGGCATCATTGATACAGATAACAGCAGTGCCAAAAATTTCTTTTTCATTACTTTCTTTCTCCTTTTACTATTCTTTCGTCTTGCTGTTCCATCCTTTCTCCTTTATACTGGTGCTACAGGCCACTGCCATGGCCGAGTACCAAAGAAAGGGGAATTCATATGACAATTATTGAGCTGAGCCAAAACCTTGATAAAATCATATCTGATTATGAAGCACAGGCTGGCATTGCATGTTCAATCTGTTCCACCGACAGCGATGGCGAAGCGTTTTACAAGAGCCATGAAGCAGTAGCGAATGCATTGAACTCATTCAAAACGGAAATCCTTACCTATCTCTCGCAGCTCTGATTCGCAGGGCAGCCCAGAGCACCATCCGGCTGCCCATCTTTCTGCGCAATAATACTGCATACCACACCCAGTTGTGGCCTTAAGATGTTCAAGCAGTTCTCATGCATCTTTATGGCGCTTTCTATCCGCTCTTTCTGCTCCTTAAGCCATTCCATTTCTGTCACATCCTCACCTCCCCTCTATACCGGCTCCCGCCCACATGTTCGTCTTGCTATTTCGCCCCATCTCCCTTATACTGGTGGTACAGGCCACTGCCATGGCCGAGTACACAAGAAAGGATGAAGCATCCATCTGCTATAATCCTTTTATCAGCAATGCCATGCTGAAATACATTTAGGAGAAAATACATGTATACTTATAATGAAATCAAAGAAGCGCTTTTAAGCCAAATTTCACAATTGCTTGCCATTGAACCTAAATGGAACAAATGCAATAAATGTCCTTACTCTGGTGCTTGCTGTATTGGAGCGGATATAAGCGTTTATGAATACGAATGGTTAATAATTCGTGATTATTTACTTGCTAATCCAGATATCTTGTCTACGGTAAGGAAAAATTTCAACTCAAAATCATTATGTTATTTCCGTACACAGGATAAATGTGTAATTCATGAAATTAGACCCCTAAACTGTATCTTTACACCTTACCAAGTAATATGCGGCGCAGACAGCCATTTGCATTACACCCCATACACACAAGACTGTTCAACATTGCATACCATTTCCATTCCCAAAAATGGATTTGACTTATCCAAACTATATGTTCCTCTACCAGACTACCCTTCCTCTTCGACTACTTACTATCTGCTTCTAAATCATTGGTATCGGGATTACGAGGAGAAGTCTCCTGTGCGCAATACATGGAACAATCTGTCTGGCATTCTGGAACCTTTCCTAAACCAACATTAGCCTTGGTTACCCATGCGGGTGAGCTAGATTGTCCCATATCAAAAGATTTTTCTTTTTTCTTCGTTTGTTTCACCTCCCTCCTACGGTTTCCTTGTCTGCAAAGTCTCTGGGGGCAACATTGATACGGCTCTATAACCTAGTGGACTCTACCCATATGAGCAGCGTTCGCTCGCTTCTTAATGATTTCCTCGATGGGTAATATCGCATTTATCCCCTCTGCCTCAGCATCGCCAGCCTCTTCATCTTTAAGGCTGGCTATTTTGTTTTCTGCTTCGTTCAACATAAGTAGTTCCAGTCTTTTTACCCTGCGATCTAATTCTCTCATGATTCGCACTCTGCGTTCTTCATCCTCTCTTAATGCCAATATAAATTTACTGCCTAAGGGTATCACCATTTCCTCACCTCCCTCCTACGGTTTCCTTGTCTGCAAAGTCTCTTGCCATTTTTAGCTTTCCCTTTTATACTGGTGGTACAGGCCACTGCCATGGCCAAGTACAAGCATAAGAGGTATAATACTATGATTTCATTTCCTAGCAATTCAAACTTCACATACGAAGATTTTCAACCTGCACCATATGAGAATTATCATGTAGACGTTGTTGCAGTATTTGTCCTCACCTCCCTCCCGCGCCAGCATCTGGAGCCGATGCCCTGCACTTGCTTCAGGATTTATCCGGGCAGCCAATAGAAAACATCATTTCATCTTTATAGGCGTATACTTCAATTTCAAGTTCAGATAGCTCCTGTAATTCGCCGTGTTCATCAGTCCAACGATCTGAATCAAAGCGGACACCTGGTATCTGTCCCCTTGCCATTAAATTTGCGGTCAACTGGCGCAGCATCCGTAAATGCTGGAAAAAAATGTCTCCTACGTATCACCACTCTCACCTCCTCTCTAAATCACCAACTATGTTTTTTGGTACTTTTGCCCTGCGCAGTTCAAATTATTGAACTTTTAAACTAAAAAAATAATCCTGTATATCATCATTTGAAAGCCCAAGAAGATTTATTGCAAGGCATATTTCCGGCTGTTTCCATGTCCGTTTTCCAGACATTTTCAGTGAAAGCGTTCTTTCCGAAATATCCATAGCTTTGGCAAAAGACATTTGGCTACCAAACTTTTCAATTATCCTTCCCCGCAATTTACTATAATCAAAAGCCATGTCCTACCTCCTTTTAAGTTAAAAACTTTGAACTAACATCAGTATACGCTTAACAGGCAGAAATGTCAATACGCAAAATTCAAAGTTTTAAACTTTTTGTTTTAGGCTATTGAACTTTTGTTCAAAGTATGATATAAATATCTTTGAAAGGCGGTGACGTTATGAAAAAAGAAAATACTGCATCACGACTTAATAAGATTATGGCAGAAAGAAATCTAAGGCAAGTAGACATTCTTGAATGTGTAAAACCTTTCTGCATTAAATATGATATAAAGATGAACAAATCAGACTTAAGCCAATATGTTTCTGGAAAAGTTGAGCCCAGTCAAGAAAAATTAGTGGTTTTGGGAATGGCATTAAACGTAAGCGAAGCATGGCTGATGGGATTTGATGTTCCTATGGAAAGAACAGCATCCATCAAAGAATCTTCTCCCAAAATCATGCAGTATTACGAACTGCTCAACGACATAGGAAAGTATGAAGCCACAAAGCAAGTGAAACTATTGACGGAGGTGCCGAGATACCTAAAAAATAATGATAGCAAAAATGATGGACAAACTAATGTAGAAATATCAAAAGACCTTAATCCACATTTTACAAATGTAAACGAAGCCAGAGAATATTTACGTTCCCAGAAGTTTTTAGCAGCCCTTAGCAAAAATATGAATAATTTCCCGGATTCTGACGCTCTCGTAATGGCAAATACCTTATATAGAAACAACCATAAAGAACAAAGTTCCTAAAGGGGAGTGATAAACTTGAAGATAAGCAGAGAAAGGTATGCCGAAATTCAAAATGCCGCAGCATGTTGCTTTGAATTTTTTGGAACCAGAAATCCTCTTGCAGTGCTTAAAGAAATGGAAATTCCCTGTTCTTATATAAAATTAGATGGGGATTTAAAGGGATTTACAAATGTTAACGATAAAGACGAACCTTGGGTATATATCAATAGTAAATACGATCGCTATTCTGCAAAAATAATAGCCGCACATGAATTAGGACATATCATATTGCATCGTTCTAATGAAATAAATATGTTTGAAGATGATGGCGTTTCTTCCGAGACAGAATATGAAGCAAATATTTTTTTAATGGAGTTTATGCCACAGACACAACCGCACGATAAAAATTACATAACATTAACACCAACACAATTAAAGAATTATATTTGCTCCAAAATTCATTGAATTTTATTCGGTTAAACCGCTCCGGCGTTTTAATAATATCAAAAGAAAAGGGGAATTCAAATGAAGGAAAACCAAAAAGCAATACTATGCAAGCATTGTAAGACCGAGCTTCCTACAGGGGCAAAAGTATGCCCAAACTGCAAGAAAAAGCAGGGCGGAATCGTGAAATGGATTATCATCGGTGTCGTGGCCATTGCCGTGATTGGAGGCGTCGCTGGCAACTCTGAGCCAAAAACTCCCTCGGATGCGCAGACAGCAAGTAAAACAGAGTCATCCGAGCCCTCGGGCAATACCGCAAAGGAGCCCGAAACAGACGCTTCCTCAGAAGCGACTCCAGAGCCTTCTTCCGTAGAGCCAGAGGACAATATTCCTACAGAATATGCTTCCGCCCTGAAACGCGCTGATAATTATAGCAAGGTGATGCATATGTCCAAAGCGGGAATCTATAACCAGCTCACTTCTGAATATGCAGATAAATTCTCTGCAGAAGCTGCGCAGTACGCTGTCGATAACCTGGAAGCTGACTGGAATGCAAACGCCCTTGCAAGCGCCAAGAACTATAGTGATACGATGCATATGTCCAAAGCCGGCATCTATGACCAGCTCATTTCAGAATATGGAGACCAGTTCACCCCAGAAGAGGCACAATATGCCGTAGACAATGTAGATGCCAACTGGAACGAAAATGCACTGGCCAAAGCAAAAGATTATAGTGATACGATGCATATGTCCAAGCAAGGCATTTATGATCAGCTTATTTCAGAGTATGGGGAACAGTTCACTCCTGAAGAAGCGCAATATGCCATCGACAATGTCCAGGCCGACTGGAACGCGAATGCTTTGGAAAAAGCAAAAAATTATCAGGAAACCATGGATATGTCCCCTGATGCTATTCGCGATCAGCTTACCTCTGAATATGGGGAGAAATTCACGAAGGAAGAAGCCGACTATGCAATTGAGCATCTTGATTAGGGCACTTCACAGCGAAAATCAAAACATTCCGGGGAAAGCATATTGCAAACCTATTCTGCATATGCTATAATGCCAGTAGGCAAAAGGATGATAGTGTCCATTAGGCGCACAAAAGTATGAACCCCCGGAAGTATTGCGAGTACTTCCGGGGGTTCTCCTTCTTTTGCGGAGAAGTCAACCGTTCGGGC
>OFHM01001310.1_pt1 | contig 16686 bp, 13 predicted proteins | sample 1521311 | NCBI WGS metagenome assembly OFHM01 (sample SAMEA3504083, study PRJEB24116) | mouse gut metagenome | biome: mouse gut; feature: mouse-associated habitat; material: faeces | place: Denmark | collected 2011 | reverse complement strand
GCCATAATCGCGCCAATCGCGCCATAATCGCGCCAATCGCGCCATAATCGCGCCATAATCGCGCCATGGCGCAATTCCGAAAGGACGGATTCATGGACGCACAGGAGCTACAGAACATCATTGCGGCTGGCGAGAATGACCGCGTTGAATTCAAGCGATGCGGCAACCAGCCTGAGAAGGATCTTTTCGAATCTATCTGCGCCTTCGCCAACACCTTCGGAGGCAGCATTCTTCTCGGCGTAGAAGACAACGGCGGCCTGCGCGGCATAGCAGCCGACACCGTGCTGCCCATATCTCGGAACATCCTCAACGTTCTCAACAACCCCAATGCCTTCGACATGCCCATTGCCGTAGAGTTCGAGCACATCGAAATTGGCGGACGTCAGATTCTCAAAGTAGACGTTCCCAATAGTCCCCAAATGCACAGCTACAAGGGCAAGGTCTTCGAACGTCGCGGGGATGTCGACATCGTCGTACGCGGAAGCGCGCCCTTGGCCGAGCTCTGCATCCGCAAGCAGAGCATTTTCACCGAGCAGCGTATTTTCGAGCATGTCACCTTCGACGACCTCAGGGAAGATCTCATCGACAACGCCCGCCGCATGGCGCTCGCAAAGCGCAAGGACCACCCGTGGGCGCACCTATCGAACGAGCAGCTTGTGGAATCGGCCGGCCTCTACGGCAAAGACTTCATGACGGGAAAAATCGGATACAACCTGGCAGCCATCGTGCTCCTGGGGAAGGACGCGGTCATTCGCTCCCTCTGCCCGACCTACAAAACCGACGCCCTCGTCCGCCTCAGCGATACCGAGCGCTACGACGACCGTCTCACCGCGACAACCAACCTGGTGGATGCCTATCAGGACCTCGCCGCATTCGGCCGCAAGCATCTGCTCGACCGCTTCCTTATGGAGGGCGACTTCGCCGTAAGCGCTCGCGACGTGATTGTGCGAGAGCTGCTCGTCAACTGCCTCATCCACCGCGAGTTCACAAGCCCTTTCCCCGCCAAGATCATCATTGACGCGGAGGGCATCCGTACCGAAAACGCAAGTCGTGCCTCTTTCGAGGGGCCGCTTGAGCCCAACGCTTTCAGCCCACTGCCCAAAAATCCCCTTATCGCGTCGTTTTTCTCGCACATTGGCCTCGCCGAAGAGCTGGGCAGCGGCACCCGCGAGCTGTTCAAGAACTCCCGTCTCTACACCGGGCGCGACCCCGAACTGGAAGAGGGACTGGTGTTCCGGGCCTTCGTGCCGACAGCGCCTTTGAGCTCTTCTGCCGAAAAGCTTCCCGCTGCCCAGCCCCCCGAGACAGCGGAGAAAGCCCTGGACGACGCCGCACTTGCCTTAGAGTTGGCCGCAAGAAGCGAAGGCGTGCGAACCTCCGATTTGGTTGACGCGGGAATCTCCCGCCGTACCGCCCAGCGCATCATGCGAGACCTCGTCGAGCAAGGCGTGCTCTTTGCCCATGGCAACGGCCCGAGCCGCATCTATCGTCGAGAGTCGCAATCAAGCACCACTTCGAAAAACGGAAGCACCGCAAAAAACTCGCGGCGCTAGACACAAACGGACGGGGGCTCTATGACCGGCCAAGCACTCGCACGCTTCCAGGCGAAGGACGGAACCGGCACGTGGGAGGTCTTCACCTGGGGAATTGCGGTTAACGGCAAGTGCTATCACTTCACGAAGCGATCCCACATCGTGTGCGCCGGCCTGCCGGGGCGCACCGAGAGGCGCGTTTACCAAACGGAGGAAAAGGACGACGGGTTCGGCGCCATTGCGGCGTTGGCCGTCTATCAGGAAACAGGCAGCCTTTCAGATGCCGGCCTCGCCGCCTGGGCCCTGGGCGGCTCGAGCATCAGAACCCATATCGACACCCGGGAAATCCCCGGCAACGTGACCCTCTCCATCGGGCACTTACGTATTGGCCGCGACAGGAATCGTTCCCTGCGCTATCGAGAAGACGGCCGATGGGTTCAAGTGGGCGCCATCCAGCACTTCGCCGATGTGACCCTCGCCGCCATCAACGCCTACCGCGAAAACACGCTGTAGCGCCTCTGCCGATCAATCTCCTCGCAGACAAGGCCACGGATGTCTTCAAGATAGGCCAAGGCCCTAGCGCCTCCGGCTTTGGGCCCTTATTGGGCTATCGGTAGACCACTTGCAGAGGTATCCTACGACAGAAGGATTCAAGCCGGTGGGCGCCTTTTCGGCAAAGCCCGCCCAAAGCAACAGGGGGAGCCATGAAACCTATCGAAGACGGCACGACCATGACGGGCCGACCAATATGGACAAGCCTTTCTCTTGGGCTTCTGGCGGCCGCTCTCGCCTGCTCGCTCTGCGGCTGTCATTACTCATCAAACCCAGCCCCCTCAAAATCCAAAAAGCAGGAGACTTCAACTTCCCAAAGCGAAGATCAATATTGGGAGCAGCGCCAGCGGGAACTCGAACGCGAGCAAGAGGCCTACGAGGAGGAGATGCGACGACTCGAGGAGTCGACCCCCGAGGCCATTGCCGAACGCCTGGGCATCCCGCAATCCCAACTATGGTACAACGTCGGCGACCGCATCGGCGAAACCTGCACCGTCGCCGGCCCCGTAGTTGACGTATACCAGGCGAAAGATGCCAACGGCATGCCCATTTTCATCGACATCGGAGCCGCCTACCCCAGCAATAACCGCGTCACGCTCGTCGTGTGGGGAGAGCATTACGACGATTTCGCAGAGATGATCAACGCGGTTGACCACGGCGGTGCCTGGCTCTCCGTCACCAGCTACCTCGAAGTGTATGAAGGCTCCCTCCAGATGAACAGCGACAACGGCTGCGACTACACCTGGTGGACGGATGTGGAGTAACAGCGATCTGGTTGCAGTAACTGAGGTCGTTTACACCTGTCAGCTGGATGCAAATCAGGAGAAGGTCGACCCACTTTTTAGCAACCAAACCTCAGAACAATCCATCGCCCTCTCTCACCGATAGTTGAAATTCACCGGCAACACCTTTTCGCAAAATATGCGGGATATACACTCGTTCCCAACCATGCAACCGCCACAACAATCGCGGCATAGCCGCCTGAAGGATACCACTCAAACGTGAGAGCAACTATGCGCGAAATGACAGAAAACCCAGAAAGCGGCACAGCCAGATGCCCCCGACCAAGAAAGGCCCGCACGACGAGGCTCAAGCCGCTTATCCAACGAAGCAGCCACTCCATTGCTCGGTTGCAGAGCGCAGGCCGCCACACAGGCAAAATACTGACGTGTTCTCAACTCTTTCTGAAATAGGTAAGTTCCGTCCCGTCAGACGCATAGTCGACGATCTTCATGTCATATGCGACCTGAAAGGGAGCAACTGCATTAATAAGGCTTCCGAACAAGTTGCCATGTATCTGATAGGCAGTTGCCACCGTTTGCGACGTGTCTTCATAGAGGCCCTGCTTGGTGTAGCCAATCTCCATTTTCTGACCCTCGAAACAGCTGTCCAAATGCTTTCCCTGCAGAACCAAATATGTCTCAGTCGCATGAGACGCACTATCAAGCCGAACAACCAGGGCATCCTGACTCTCATCGATAGCAACCAGGGTGGCCGGGCTTAAAAAGCGCCCCGAGGGGATGCTGCCCACCTGGTAATCAGCGGGAATGAGCGAGAGTGCGATCACAATCGCAACAACAGCTGCCGCACCATAGACCTTATGTTTAGTATCTGCATCCACGAAAGCCTCTCTTTCTCGAAATACGCACGCCATGCGTAGTCGCCAGCGCTCTCTCCTTGTCGCTTTGCAGAAAACGCAAACGACCCTTCGCAAGGCCTTTTTAGCGCAGTCCGGCGGCCTGCGAGCACAAGACATTCTGCAGCCAAATCATATAACTGCCCTATGATGATTAGTATAGGAGCAAACTCCCTCTCCTATTGCCCAATAAGGTAAGCTGAGACGAGCATCTGGCCAGCACGGTCCCGAGAATCACGCCATATTTGGACCACGCGATTTCGAAAGGATGGTCGCCATGAATGCGAACCAGTTGCCACCTTCCGATAGGCTGTGGAGCGCACTGCGCCGACCTTCTCTATGACGCTCTCAGCCTGCAATTTCTGCAAAATGCGCTCAACCGCGTGCTGACTCATAATGGGATTGTCGCCCACAATCTGACGCTTCGCCGCCTTGCCGACCAGCCCGCCGAAGTAACTGCGCAGAACGTCCTCGTTGCTACCCCGTGAAGATAGCAGCGTGAGACGCTCGTCAAGGGTACAATAGCACGAGCCCATCACACCCAGCATATAGGTCACGAACGGCAGATAGTCGTTGCCCCCGCCAGCCAATCGAGCTAGCCCGCAGGGCCTCAGAGTAGCCGACCTTCGTCTTCTCAATTTCGGTCTCAATGGAAACGTATTTGCTCACCGTATAGCCGCAGCGATAGGCAGATAGGCAAGCAGCAAATGTCCTGAGACGACTCATGCGCCCGTTTCCATCGTTAAACGGATGAATGCTCACAAAGTCAAACACGAAGAGCAGCGACACGAGCAGCGGGTCATACACGCCCCGCTCAAGCTCGCAGGCATATTCCCCGCAAATACGCTCAACGGCGCCCGGCGTGGCAGCGGCACTCGCCGACGATAAAAGCGCGAAAACTGTGCAGCTATAACGAAAATACAAATCGCTACGAGTACAGTAAGCAGAATAATGCAAATGCGTGCGAAAATAATCGCACCGCATATCCGAGGCCTTTTCGAACTATCTCCCGCACTGATTCGCCGATGCCCTCCTCGCAAAGTCTTCCAAATCGCTTTGATGTCTAGAGAAAGCTCACTGGTAAAATTGCCCACTGGGAAACAGAATATCGAAACACTCAGAACAGTAAAACCCACCGCTCTGTTCGTAGCCTTCGATATAAGAGACGGATCTTCCGCATCTTACGCAGCACGTTTCACCTTCGATCAATGATTTACATGATCCGCAATAGTTCTTTCCCGGGCACTGCCGAACCTGATACAAATCCTGATCGGCGAAGAATTCACCGCAGCGGTCACATGAATGGCCCCTATACATATTTCTCTTCTCCCCTCTGCCCGAAGCAAATACGCTGTTGTTCCCTAAACAAAAGACTGTCAGCCTAAAGGAAGTTGCCTTCCTCGAATGTCCATATAGCATTTTCATAGGTGTTCAATTGGGGCTTCACCCTCTGCTCAGCGGTAATGCTAAACGATTCTCGCGCCCACATCAAAACAAGCTCTTCTGCACTCCAAAATGCCATACTGTCTATCCTGCTGGGATTCTCCGGCTCGAAAGTATCCATGCTAGCTATCTCTAAAACATAGTAACCAAGTGACGAATTAGGCATTTTCCCGTATGCGTCGTATACTCTTCCTGATCGCACGGGATTTGGCGAAAAATCGCCTTCTTTGATATGCGCGGCAAACGACTTGCAGCCAGCCAAGCATCCCGCAGCCCAGCTGGCAAAACCCTTGGATTCGTTAATCTCGGTTTCAGAAGTTGAGATACCTGCTTTATTGCAAACCCGTATAACAGGTGACGAGAAGAACACCGTAAACAAAGGCGTCGGTGTGTACCGGTTGGCCGCCTCTTCTATTATTCGAACAGCTCTTTCCTCATAATCGGGAGGCGCAATACCATTAGCAAGACCCATCTCGTAGACGATCAAATTGCCTATGTCATCTCCCATGCTTGTAAGCTCGCCAGTGGCCCTTCTTATACGCACACAAAAGTTCAGTATCTCCCCCTCATCATTGAAAAAGACATCGAAGCTGCTCTCCGCATCGCTCGGTATGTCCGAATCATCAATATTTATCTCGGCAGACAAGGTGTTTTCAAACAAAGTTCCAGTGTCTTTTGCATCTTTATACGCAGCCGTAAGTTCTTCGATATTGATTGCTTGAATAAAAGCATCTGGCTTGTCAACCAAGTCAGCCAGTTGCGCATAATCTGGCCATCCACCATTTACTCTTGTATAAGGATCCGTCGACACATCAGAACCACTTTTCGGCAACTCTTCCGCGCCGCCGCAACCAACAGGGGCAAATAGTGCCCCTGTCAACAGGAGACAAGAAAGCAGCATCCTCAATGCCGCATTTAAGCGTCGTTTCTCTTTAGACGATCTTTTCTTAGCAATATCGCCACGGTAAATAGCACATGACACTCTTTTTATCATCCTTAACCTCCTCGAAATTCTCTGTCAGAGCCCCTTCACCTCGCAAAGATCCACAGTTTGATCTTTGATTCGCCTAAAAGATACGCTCCCCCCTTGGTTTTCATTGCCCAATGACGCATGGCGGCATTGCCATGTCGCCATGGCGCCAACGCGTTATAATTGCCTCTATGGATTGCCCTTCCTGTCACAGCAAACTCCCTGACAGCGCCGCGTCTCGCCCACGGTGCGGGAAATCGCTGCCGGATCACAGCGAACCAACCGATTTCACATACGCCGCCTTTATCAGCTATCGGCATTTGCCCCGAGATGCCGAGGTTGCCCAGCAGGTACAGAAAGCCATCGAGACTTATCATCTGCCGCGCGGGGTCGTCACTGAACAGCCAGACGACGAGGGCAACAGTGCAGCGCTATCCATCCGCCAAAAGGCCAGGAACGCCCTTGGCAAATGCTTCCGCGACGAGGACGAGCTGGCAGCCTCCCCTTCGCTACCCGATAGCATCCAGAAAGCGCTGGCTCAATCGCGTTCGCTCATCGTTGTCTGTTCGCCAGAAACGCAAGAAAGCGCCTGGGTCCAGAGGGAAATCGAGACATTCATAGCCCTTCACGGCCGCGAGCGCATCATCTGCGTACTAGCTGCGGGCAGCCCGGAAGAAAGCATCCCCTCTATCTTGAAAACTCGCATGATGCCCGATGCTGCAGGCATCATGCGCGAAATGCCCACCGAGCCCCTCGCAGCTGACTTACGTCCCGAATCCAAGGCTAAACGCAAGGCCGAACTTCTACGCATCATAGCCGCTGTCGCTGGCTGTAACTACGACGACCTGCGCCGACGTGAGCGCTCTCGCCGCCACAAGCGCACTGCCCTCGCGTTCACGGCGACAACTCTCGTGGCTGTTGTCACTGGATTGCTTGCTTTTCAGCTCCATCAAACCAGCAAGGCGACGCTCATTGCGGAGTCGAAGAGCCTGGCCGCCCAGGCGCTCGACCAATACGCCTATGGAGAGCATCTCCAGGCTATAGAAACTGCTGTTCGGGCTCTCCCTGCATCGGAAAATGATCAGAGCCGACCCCTCGTGCCAGAAGCCCAAGCTGCACTTGAAAAGGTTCTCGGCCTCAACCCAGATCCGAACCAGCCATGGGTTCCACTCTATCTCCTCAATACGGAGGGCGATATCGTCAGCTTCGTCTACAATCACGAAGGCAATTGGATTGCCATCCTCGATAGCACGGGGGCACTATCAATTTACGACGCACGTACAAGCTCACTGGTTGCGAGCGGCGTGCCAGAGCCATTCGAGAACAAGAAACAGATCAGCCCCAAGCAAGATTGGTTCATCAGTTCTCTTTCGCCTTCGGCTCTCCTCGCCGGCAACAGGACAACTACAGGCGGCATAGTCGCATACGACCCCCTTTCAGGCAAAAGGCTTTGGGGCCGCGACAGCACGTATGCGCTCGCAGCCAACTCTACTGTAGACGCAAGCAAATTCGCCCTTCTTGCCTACGGAACGACCTCTCTTGCCACACTAATCATAAAAGCGGAGACCGGCGAACTTGCTTCGGGTGCCGAGACAAGAATCGCCCAATTCCCGCGCTTCATGAACTCTGACACGTTCTGCGTAAATGACAGCCTCTCCACCGCTTACTTCGCTCTTGAAAACTCACTTGTAACATTTGACCTGAAAACTGGAGCCTGCCAGCAAACGGTGGTGTCCGAGATGCCCATTCTATCAATTCAGCTTTCTGAAGACATACTTGTTCTCACTGCCTCCAGCTTTGCTGAAGGCGAAACAGACAGCAACCACATTCCTTTCTCAGTTTGCGCGCTGAACGTGAACGCTCTCGACGAGGAACCACTGTGGACTCTTCACGATACCTATAGTGCCACTGTGAGCACTAAGCCAGGGGAGCCCACGCCCTTTAACGGGATCCCTCAGATTCGTAGCATTCTTCACTACGATCAAGGCGTCGCCATACTCACCGCAGGCAAGAAACTCTTGGCTGTTGATTTGGAAAGCGGCGATGTCTCTTACAGCCATGAATCAAATTCTTCCATTGTTGACGCCTCCCCCTGCTTCGAGGACGAGAACCGCTATGCGATCTCCCTTGTGCTCAGCAATGGACAGTTCAATATCGTCAGCCCGCTGTTCGAAATTACCAGCAACAGCGACGGATGCATCACCGATATCCCGTACGCCATCACCGGCGCCACACTCGGCCAAGACGAATACGGTAACGTTATTGCATTCTTTTGCACTCCGGATAAGCCGAATCGCCTCTTCTGCTATATGTACAAGCCGTACTTTGGGGAAGACTTTATTGAGGACTTTTCGCTCGACGAGCTTCTCTCCTATGCGCACGAAGCACTGGAATACCTCTAGCAGACTGTGTTGCCTCCGAAGCCCTGATCGCAGTCTTCCTCATTGCCCAACGGAGTGCTCGCCAGCGGGTATCATAGGTAGCATATCGTTTGGGAAACGGCAGATTTGCGCTTTTGAGGAAAGGAGGGATTGGCCAACGATGGCTTGCAAAAGACGCTCAGTGGCCAATCGCCCCGTAGACGCTGTAGCAGCAGCCCTCAAACGCGAGGCGGCGAAGCGCGGCGATACCCTCAAGCCCATCGAGCTTGTCAAAGTGGCTTTGGCGGCCTATCTGTCCCTTACCTTCCGCGAAGAGTGCGACGAAGAGCTAGCCGGCAGCCCGCGCCTCGAGTCGGCTGACGCTGCAGGGCTGCGGCGGGGCACTCAAGCGGCCGTCGATCGCCTGCTGTTCAACGCCAACTACTGGCGAGCCGCTTATGAAACGCGCATCATCGCCGCTTGCACGCATCCGGAAAGCGCTCAGGCATGCTTGCAAGCCATTTCGGTGTGGACCGCCCACACCCTGAAGCTGAACACCCTCTCGCCCGACGAGACGGTGGCAACTTTCGAGCGCTTCTGCCCGCCTTTCGCCCTCAACCGCCGCCGGGGCTCCCACGAGCGCACACGCGCGGGCAAAGGGCCGCTGTCCGACTTCCGAACAACCATCGAGCAGCTAGAGCAACACGGGGAAGAACCCTCCGAGAGCATTGCCGACTTGCGCTTCCTCCTGCAAACCATGGAAACCGAAGCGGCTGCTTACGAAGCGCTCAGCACCGAAAGCCCCAGCGCACTGACCGTGTTGTTCTCCGTCCTTCCCGCCTGGTGCCTGCAGAATCGCATAGACCTTGTCAGCGGCCCTTGGTGGGACGATTGCGGCGTTATGAGCGCCATCATCGATGCGCTTCATGATCGCTTCCTTGAGCTTGGTTTCAACGATGCCGTCTGCCAGTATTTCCACGACTCATGTTATGAGGCGCTCGACGCCTACCACCGCGACCTGTCCAGCGAGCCATCGCCCTTCGCCGACTTCGATATCCCCCAGATCATCGCCCTGGTGCAACAGGCCCGCGAGGATTGTCCCAACTTCGAGACCGACGGCTACGGCGGCACCCTGCCCCCTTGGCTCATCGGCAAAGAGCAGCTTATCTGGAATATCCTCGTCTGCTCCCTCTACGGTCCGGCCAGCGCCCGACCGCTGCTGGCAGACTCGCCCGATCTGCTCTCAAGGCAGGCCTACGCCGGGAAGACCGACGTCATCACGGAGCTGGCCCAAACCTCGTTCATGCGCTATACCGCCGACCGCATTGCGTCCCAGGCCGACCAGGAGTTCGCCAGCTTCGCGCAGCTGCCGAGCGATCTGCGCGACTCATCCATCGCCTACATCAGCAGCATCCATCGCAAGCTCGACACCCTGGGCTACGAGGTGCTGCCCGCCGGCACTTGCTATCCCGACCGCTGCGTGACCGCGTTTACGGCCAGCGAAGTGGAGTGTCTCGCCATTCTGGAGCATCGACGTTGGCTGCGCGAGCGTCAGCATGCCGGCTGGCGCTATGGGGTCATGAAGGATGTGGCAACCAAGCGCAGCCCCTACCTGGTACCGTGGGAGGAGCTGCCCGACCGCGCCAAGGAATGGAACCGCTCCGCCGTGCGCAGCATCCCCAGCCTGCTGGCCAGCGTGAACCTCGCCGTGGTGAAGTGAGTTCCTTCCCATACCTTGGATCCGCGTTGCATCGCCTCCATGCCGCGTCACTGCGGTGGGGGTGTCTGCAAATTCGCAAGCGCGCCTACCAGCTGATATCCTCCATGATCGCCACAACTGTCTCGCACGCCTCAGCGAGGGTCATGCTTCCAACATACGGATACCTATGGGCATACGCCGTCCATCGATCCTGCATGACAGCGTCAGAAGTTACCTCAGCCATCACCTCACGGTAGCGACCCATCCCGCCAAATGAGCCGCGCTTCTCAGACGTAGCCGCAAGGGCATCCCGGAGCACACCCAGTTCCACCTCCGTCTTCCTTGTGAGCCAGAGCGTGCGCAGGTCGTAGTAATCGCGCGGCCGCGTGTTCGCGATACCGCGGCTCACAACCGTCTCCAGCTTTTCCGCCAGCGTAGTAGGGAGCGGGTAGGCCATGAGCGAGAGCGAGCGGTTGTCAAACATGAGTGGGTAGCTGTACTCAACAGCATCGGGCGTGATTTTGTCTCCTGTAGTCACATCGACGGTGACAGGCGAACGCATCTTGTCATAGCTGGCCAATAGGTGCACGCGTATACCTGGGTAGTCGTCGGCCTCGCGAATATCCTCAGTGCGGACGAACTCAAACGAAAAGTCGTCATCAGCCTCTACAGCCGCAATCTCGCGGAATGCCCTCTCTGCGCTCTCGTGGGTAAGCGGGAAGCCGCGAACTGTCGCGTCGAGGTCCTTGGTACTTCGCCTATCAACCCCCACCAGCGAGCTGATGAGCATGCCTCCCTTGACGACGACCTTGTTCCGCCACAATGAGAGAGATATCCGCTCGAGCAACCTCTCGAGCAGATAGTTCTGCATCACCAACTGCGGCGGTACCCCGCTCTCCTTGGCGCGATTGCCAATAATAGCCTTGAGCTGCATTGCATTTTTGGTCCTCACAGCAGCACCTCCAAGTAGTTGCGTATCTTTTTCTCTACACCGAGTGCTTGCGCGTAATCCAGCAGCTTCTGAACGTCCTTCCCCCCGCTGCGGGCGTACTGCTTCATCGCCGGATTGACCACCTGCACGTCAACGACACGACGTCCCCGGACGATGTCGCAGAGCGTGCGCTCCAGATCGTAGGCGCTCACCTCGTTACCGTACGGGGTCCTGATCGCCGTGAGTCCCAGACCGAGCACCTCATCCGCACACGTGCGCACCTCGATGCCCGCCTCGCGCGCCTTGGTCGCCCCGTACGAGCGCGGGAAGGTCATCGTGAGTTGAAACGGCACGCGATCGGCGTAACCGTGGAGATAGAGCGCAGTTCCGTCCGAGAGGATGCCTTTGGGGAAGCGGAGTTGGGTGGCAAGGAATTCGTCTTCCCATGCGCCTGCCAAACAGTAGACACCGCGCTGCACACGCTCAAGATCGCCCGTCTTCACCATGTCCGAGATTCGCGCTCGGGGAATCCCAGCGCCCACAACCTGCGCCGTCGTCACCAGACCGCCGTTCGATTCCGCCAAGTCGACGATAGCTTGCACGCCCATCACCCCTTTTGTCCGTTTACGCTGAATATCTTCCCATATTAAGTCGATACGAACAACAGGAAGCCGAACAGGAACATCTCCCAACCACACGGCTTAGGCGGCGGCACAGGATGGGGAGGGGGACTTCGCGGAAATCTCCGGAACAAATGTCTCAACGCGTCCAAAACTTGTCCCGAGCCCCCCTGGCTCGTGAGTTCAGCCGATACAGGCTCTCGAACGAACGATGGGACGCTATCCCTCTAGTTGCTTGATGGTGCGGTCGAAGTCGCTTTCCAGCTTGCGCATCTCGCGAGCGCGGTACGCCTCAGAACGTGCGCGTGATGGACGCTTTGGGATCGTAGTCAATCGCCGTGGCGTAAATGTCCGTCACTTGCTGATACAGATTGCGTTCGCTGGAGCGGATATCGCGCACGCGCTGCAAAAGCTCGCGGAAATAGCGGCTACGACCATCTTTGAGTCGACGATCATCAAGCGCGAATCCCTTAACGGCGTACTCCTTCAGAACCCGTGTAGCCCATTGGCGAAAATGAGTTGCCTTGCGCGAGTTTACCCGATACCCTACTGAAATCACTGCATCGAGGTTGTAGACATTGACTAAACGCTTGACCTGGCGGCTGCCCTCTTGACGAACTTGTTCCATTTTGGAACAAGTTGCGGCAGGATCCAGCTCTTCTTCCTCGAATATATTGCCTAAATGTTTGGTGATGGCTTGGCTATTCACGCCAAACAACTGGGCAATCTGCGCCTGCGTCAGCCAAACGGTCTCGTCTTCAAGCTGGACATTCAGGCGAATCTCGCCATCGGGTGATTCGTAGATCTCGATGTCGCTCATGAGGGCTCCTTGCAGTGAGAGTGCCTACTGCTATGCCCAACTAAGCCCCGGCCAGAATGTCTCCCCCATGCCCATCGCAACGCCTACGCTCTAACAAAAAAGCCGCCGAGCGAACTCGGCGGCCGACAATTCTTGGTCGCGGGGGCCGGATTTGAACCGACGACCTTCGGGTTATGAGCCCGACGAGCTGACCAGACTGCTCCACCCCGCAATGGGTTGCCTCAATGGGCGAGGATTTATATTACTCGTTTGAGCGACGATTGCAAGCCAGCAGCAACACTTTACAGAAAAGGGCACAATTCCTGCACATATAGCCCGCGAAAGCCTCTCGCGCACCAGCCGAGACAGCTCAGGATTGCCCCACCTTCTCGCACCGCGCACGGCTGCCGTGCTATCATGCTCGGCACTATGTTTTCTCAGCTCAAACAAAACGGGCTGCCCTCGTGGGCCTACAAAGCGGCGCTGCTCGTTGCGGCGGCCATCTGGGGCATGGGCACGGTCGTCATTAAATCCACCGTAGACGAGTTCCCGCCTTCCTGGCTCGTGGGCGTGCGCTTCACGGGCGCGGGAATCATCCTCGGCCTCGTCAGCTTCCGCAAGCTACGCGACCGCCTGGCCGCCGACGGCGCGGGCCATCTGCGCGACGGAGCCGTGCTCGGCGTGCTGCTCTTCCTCTCCTACTGGGCGAACTCCTCGGGACTCACCGATACCACCGCCTCCAACAGCTCGTTTCTCACCACGCTGTACGTGGTCATCATCCCGTTTTTCAGCTGGTTCGTCATCCGGAAGAAACCCACGCGATTCAACATCGTGGCGGCGTTCGCCTGCACAGCCGGCGTCGCCTGCGTCTCCTACACGGGCGCCGGCGCGTTCTCGCTGCGCTTCGGCGATCTCGTCACGCTGCTCTCGGCGCTCTTCCTCAGCCTGCACGTGCTGTACACGGCCAAGTTCGCCCCCAGCCGTTCCATGACGGTGCTCACGGTCATCCAATTCATAGCGGCCGGCATTCTCGGCTTTGCCGCCGGAGCCCTCACCGAGCCGACGCCGGATTTCGCGCACCTGGCACCCGATACCTGGGTGAGCCTCGCCTACCTGACTGTCTTCGCCTCATGCGTCGCCCTCGGCCTCCAGAACGCAGCCGTGGCCCGGGTCGATCCCGCCCAGGCGTCGCTCTTCCTCTCCACCGAATGCGTCTTCGGCGTGGTGTTCTCCATCGCCCTGCTCGGCGAAGTGCTCACGCCGTCGTTGTTCGCCGGCTTCGCCCTCATCTTCGCCGGCATCGTCATCAGCGAGTACCTGCCCCTGCGCGCCGAGAGGAAGCGCACCCAACGCGCGGTCGAAGAAAAGACGCCAATCCCTTGCGAAGCCCGCGACTTGGAAGAAGCCGACGCATTCATGCGGTAAATGCGCTCCCTGCCTTATCAAGCCACATCGAGCTCGCAGGCCACCCTCATCGTTTGGCAACGGCAAAGTTCTTCTTCTGAATCTGTAACAGTTTTTTTCAGTTTTCTCGTAAATCTGTAAATATTTGTTACAGATTCAGAAGACAAGAAAAAGGCGAGCCGGTTATGCGACTCGCCTAAGAAGCTCGCTTGCGGCAACATCAACCGCCGCTCGCCGTTACTCCCGGCCGTCCCAGCAGTAGGTGCAGATCTTCTCCGGGTCGATGCCGATGGCCTCGATCATGCCCTGGAGGCTCTGGTAGCTCAAAGAATCGAAACCCATGTCCTCGCAGATGGTCTTCAGCAGGCACGCTCCGCGCTCGGTGGTGGCGTCGGCGTACTCGTCCAGATGCGCCACACCCTCTTCGCCTTCCAGTTGGTCCACTACGCGGCGGGCGATGAGGTCCATGTCCGACTTGCTCGACGAGAAGCTCAGGTACTTGCAGCTGTACATGATGGGCGGGCAGGCGCTGCGCATGTGCACCTCGGCAGCACCCGAATCGTACAGGAAGTTCACCGTCTCGCGCAGCTGGGTGCCGCGCACAATGGAATCGTCCACGAACAGCAGCTTCTTGTCGCGGATGAGTTCGGGTACCGGCACCTGCTTCATGTTGGCAATCTTGTTGCGCAGGTCCTGGTTGGCCGGCATGAAGGAGCGCGGCCAGGTGGGCGTGTACTTGATGAAGGGGCGCCCGAAGGGCATGCCGCTTTCCGTGGAGTACCCGATGGCATGGGGCACGCCGGAGTCGGGCACGCCGGCCACGTAATCAACCTGGGGCTGAGTGCCACGGGCGGCCTCGTCGCGAGCCATGATGGCGCCGTTGCGATAGCGCATAACTTCCACGTTCATGCCCTCGTAGTTGGAATTGGGGTAGCCGTAGTACACCCACATGAAGGCGCACATCTTCATCTCGTCACGGGCCGGGGCGAGCACCTCCACCGCATCGGGCGTCAGCCGCACGATCTCGGCCGGCCCCAGCTCGTACTCATCGTGGTAGCCCAGCTTGTGGTAGGCGAAGCTCTCGAAGGCCACGCAATGGCCGTTCTCGTCGCGCCCCACCAGCACGGGCAGGCGCCCCATGAAGTCGCGGGCCGCAATGAGATCGCCCGCATCGGTCATGATGAGCAGCGTGAGCGACCCGTCCACCTTCGACTGGGCGTACTGAATGCCGCTGACCAGGTCGTCCTTCTGGTTGATGAGGGCCGCCACCAGCTCGGTGGAGTTCACCGCGCCGGAGCTCAAGGCCATGAACTGGGTCGTGCGCCCCGAGAAGTACTCCTCTACCAGCTCCTCGGCATTGTTGATGGCGCCGATGGTGGTGATGGCGAAGGTGCCCAGGTGCGAGCGCACCAGCAACGGCTGGGGGTCGGCATCGGAGATGCAGCCGATGGCGCTCGTGCCGTGGAAGCGCACGATGTCGTCCTCGAACTTCGTGCGGAACGGCGTGTTCTCGATGGAATGAATCTGGCGCTGGAACCCATCGGCGTGATCGCGCACGATCATACCCGCTCGTCGCGTGCCCAAATGGGAATGGTAGTCCACACCGAAAAACACGTCCAGCACCACGTCGCGCTGGGAAACCGCACCGAAGAAGCCGCCCACGAAATCCTCCATCTCAGAAAGATTGCCTAACACAGCCAGTATAAATGGTGCGACTGCGCGAATGTTGCCCGCCTGTTAAACGGACGAAAGAATCTACGAGGACGATGCCGAGGCAACGCTACTCGACGGAGTACCGACGCTGCCGATGGGCCGCCAGCGCCTGCGGCTCCAAATCGCACCCGATGCCATGCTCGTGGCCCGGTGCGTTCAGCGTGATGATGCCCTGGGGCGCTTCGTAGGCCGGAACCGTGAGGTCGGCATCGAAATAGCGGGCCGTAGCGCCCAAATCGCCGGGAATGACCACGCCGGGCAGCGTCTGGAACGCCGCGTGGGCGAATCGCGAGATACCGGTGTCGTACATGCCGCTCATGCACACCTCACGGCCTTCCGACAGCGCGTGATGCACGAACTCGAGAGAGCGCTGAATGCCGCCGAACTTCCCGATTTTCACCATAGCGCAGCGCAGCTCGGGGTAGGCGAACATGCGCTCGGCCTCCTCGGCGTTCAGGAAGGACTCGTCCACGCAGATGGGCATGGCCAGCGTATGCTGGAACGAGGCCAGCCGGGAGAAGGCGTTCTCATGGCGGCTCACCGATGCCAGGTCAAGCGGCTCCTCGATCCACCCGATGTCGAGCGAGTCGTAAGCGCGCAGCTCGGCCATATGATGCAGGCTGAAGCTTTGGTTCGCATCCAGGGTAATGAGCAGCTCGGGAAAGGCCCGGCGCACAGCGCGCACGGCCGGCAATCCCTTGCCAGGTGCCACCTTCAGCTTAATGCGCCGATAGCCTTGGCGCACGCAATCGCGTACCTCGGCCACGGTTCGGGCCGGTGTTCCCATGCCCACCACCGCGCCGCTGTACACCTGACGCGGTCGAGTACGCCCGGCGGGCAGCGCGGCCTGCCCCACTGCCGGCGGCTCTTCCTCGCAGAAGGCGGCCACGCGGGTGAGCCGATCGAATTCCTCGCCGAGCAGCGCCCACAGCGGCTGCTCAACCACCTTCCCGTATAAATCCCAGCAGGCCATCTCGATGGCGCTCATGGCCATGGGGAAGCGCTCCATGCCCTCAATAGAGGCCAG